>Ga0247676_1000007_pt1 | contig 246196 bp, 207 predicted proteins | sample CNK17_metaG_FD_182802 | JGI IMG/M metagenome (GOLD analysis project Ga0247676, IMG submission 182802) | Soil microbial communities from Purdue University Martell Research Forest, Indiana, United States - CNK17 | ecosystem: Environmental > Terrestrial > Soil > Temperate forest > Bulk soil...
GGGAGCAAGTAGCTCTGCTCCGGCTGGTACGTTCGGTAGTTGGTTGGCATGCATCATTTTACCAATCTTCTTCGCGCTTTCTGCCGCGCAGACTCCTAGATCCCTCTGAAGAAGAGGATCTAGACCGACCCGTATGAACGCGGTCCGATGGGGACGTTCGTCGGGCAAAGTCACGAATCTCGGGATCACGAGAGTCTCGCGCAGACGTGAACGCCGCGCGTATGCGAGTATTCGCACTTGCCGTGAGCTCCGTAGCCTTTAGAACCAAGAGGGCGAGAGCACTCAACGCCGATCGCTTTAGTTCTTCCGGATCCGACGCCGAAACGACGACATTCGAGAGCTCGCTTGCTGCTGACTCTGCCACGGAGGATACCAATTTGCCGTCGGGTACGAACGCAAACAGAGTCTGGACAAAAAGCACCATCTTCAGTCGATCGAGGGGGGCAGCACTCGTTTCTAAGCGAGCAATCGAATCGCGCAATGCGGTTGTTCTATCCCTACCTGCCAACCTTCGTCCTCGCTCGACCAAGTCGTCGACATCCCGCGGAAGCAATGCATCCAGTTCGCTCGCCTTCCAGCTCATCGCTTTCCTGCCCTTCTTTCGAGTCGCCGGCGCTCGCCGCGCTCGATCGGCACTTCGATTCGATCTAACGCGGTGAGAACAGCCTCTGCAAACAGTGGGTCCGTTTGGATTCTGCCAGGGGTCCCATACATTCCCGAGATGTCCCCAACTTCAACGACCACACCAGCCTCGATCTCCAGTTCGCTCGCGGCGCGGACGTCCGCGTTGTGGAACAACGTCTCGTGCTTCACCGCGTCGGGCGTCCCACGCACTCCATCAAAACCAACGTGGATCGCGCAATTCTCGTCCACGGTAAATCAGCGCCTGCCGATGCTTACCCACTGATAGACCTGCAGTTAGCGGCGTCGCTGGATCTGTCGGATCGCGGATCAATCCGTCCAGCAGCAATCGGCCAAGCTCGAATACGAGCCCTTTCGACGAACAGTGATCTTCATTCCTCGCCCGTCTGCTGGCTTCCTTCAACCTGTAGTATGCGAACATGAGATTCCGCCAGAGTGCTGGCTTCGCCAAGCAGAAGTCAAGCATCGAAGACGTCCGAAGGCTCGCAAAAGCGCAAGCGAACGCATGCCCCCGGTTGCAACAGCTCGACTTCAGAAAATCGAAGGCCGTGGCACCACCGCATCAGTCCGCAAGTGCGCTACCATCGCGTCGCAGCCCACGCCGCTGAACCTGGGTCCGTTAGCCGCCCATGAATACTCTTTTTCTGCTCTTGCTTCTCGCCTCGAGCCTCGCAAGTCGGTCCATCCGGCAAATCGACTTCCAGAACTTCAGGTTTCCTTTGTCGGGCGGTTCCGAGACCACTGTCCGCGCGGTTAACGGCAAGACTCCAAAGTCTGACCTCATGGATCCCGCGGACACTCGGATCACCGCGGTTGAAGTCATTTACGCTGACTTGACCGGTGACGGCCAGGACGAGGCCATCGTAGCCGTCTACCACAACGGCGGCGGTCACGGAGCGTTCCGGGATATCCTGGTTTACTCCATCTCTTCGGGTGGGCTGGTCCTCCTGGGACACTTCCCGGACGGTGACCGCGCCAATGGTGGCCTCATCGACGTTTGCGTCCTTCACTCGCAGCTCGTGTTGGTTCGGCAGTCATCAAACAGTTGCTCCACGTGCGTTGAGGGTATCCAGACCGATCGCTTCGTTTGGAGCGAGAAAGAGTTCCGCCTGGCAGCGCGTCGCGTTGTCCCTGTCAAGTCGGAGGAACCGCCGCCTGGCTTCGTAACGGTCTGTAAGCATCGACCGTACGCGCGGGGAGAACATCGGAGTATGCAATGAATCAAAAAGAGTCGTTGACGACGATTGGCCAGCCGGTACCGGAGTTGCCTGTAGCAGACGTAGAAGAGGCACAGCGGTACTACCGTGACGTTCTCGGATTTGAAATCGGATGGCTCTATCCAGGAAATGGGATCGGCTCAGTCTCGCGTGGAACGGCGGCCATCTTCTTCCGGAGACGAGAAGAACCGTTTGAGCCGGCGATTCATTGGGTATTCGCGGAAGACATCGACGCCACGTACGAGGAGCTCCGATCGTCAGGCGCGAAGATCGTGGAGCCACTGGAGAAAAAGCCCTGGGGATTGAGGCAATTCACCATCGAGGACCTGGACGGAAACCGTTATTATTTTCACTGCGACTGACAGGCTCCTCCCAACAGCAACTCCGTGAGACGATGCCATCTGAAAGACCCCTTTTCATGGCCGATACGTACTTTTTCGCTGTCCTGGCGATAGCCATCACTGAAATGGTTCTCTCCGGCTTTTGGAATCACTCGTACTTCACGATCGGTATCCCTGTATTTCGACAACGCGTCCCGCTCCGGCTCAACGAAGTTCCGACGCCGGATCAGCTCGCCCTGGCCATGAAGAGCAGGTGGACTGCTCCGTTGATCTTCCACAAATTCCAGAACGGCGAGGTTGGTTTTCGGGAGAGAGCTTTCGGTGGGGGCTTCTACTTCCATTACACACCGATCATGCATGGAATCATCCGTCAGGATTCGTCCGAGCCCTGCGTCATGATCGTAGGGCTACTGAACTGGTTCATTCCTGCCTTCGTCATCCTCGCTGTCGGCACTTTCGGGGACCATGGTCTGGTGTTCGGCGTTTTTGTCGCGGCTGTCGTCGGCCTGCTATACCTGCTCCAGCGCCGCCGTTTCCTCAAGGTTGCCGCGGCCGTCAGCAGCAAGACGGCCGGCTGATTCCGCCCTGCACCGATGGCGGCGCGGAGAACACGGAGAAGAAAGTGAGCCTCCCTCCTCCGCGCCTCCGCGTGACCGCGTGACCGACTTCTGCCACACCCGCTTCGCCACGTTGGAAAATCGGCGATTCGAAAACGCATGCATTTGGAAAGTATTGTCGCCCTCGGGCGCGGGAGACATGAAAGTATCGCAACAACGCCTTCCGCCATCCACGGTCGGCGAGTGGAATCAGCTCGACGACAACGCCAGACAATTTCTCGACAAAGAACACGGGAACGGCGCTGAGGAGCAACAGACGGCGACATAGGGCCGTTAGAGAGACTCACGCGGAGACGCGGAGGCGCGGAGAAGAAAAGGACCGACTCTTACCCCGCGCCTCCGCGTCTCCGCGTGAAAGGGCACTCCACGCCGGGTAGGGAAATTGCGCGGCGGTGACTCTCCTGTTCAGGGTCAGGAGGAGCTTCCATGAGCAATGAAAAGGATTGCCCGATCTATCCCGGTGGACGCGTCGATCACGCCGATCCCCGCTACCAGACGCTCGTCCGCGGATTCAACCTGCGCTGGGTTGGCAAGCCGAGGTACATCCAGGTCTGTGGCGATACCGATCAGGTGGTGAGCACGGTCCAGGAGGCGGTCAGCGCTGACCGGCGCATTACCGTCCGCAGCGGCGGTCACTGCTATGAGAATTTCTCGGTCGGGAACGATGGCGGCGTCATCGTCGACATGGCCCCGATGAACCGCGTCTATTTCGATGAAGGAATGAAGGCGTATTGCATCGAGGCGGGATGCACGCTCTGGAACGTCTACTGGAACCTCTACAAGGAATACGGCGTGGTGATCCCGGGCGGATCGTGTTATTCGGTCGGCGCCGGCGGACACATCACCGGCGGCGGCTATGGACTGCTGTCGCGGAAGTACGGCCTGACCGTCGACTGGCTCTCCGCCGTCGAGATCGTGGTCGTCGATGCGCAGCGGAAGGCCTCTGCCGTGATCGTGCGCAAGGATTCGGCCAATCCGGATGAACAAGCCCTGCTCTGGGCCAATCAGGGCGGAGGCGGCGGGAACTTCGGGATCGTCACGCGCTTCTTCTTCCGCGAGCTTCCGCCGGCGCCGCCGGAAGCGTATATCGTCAATCTGGCCTGGAACTGGAGCTCGATGACGCAGGATCAGTTCACCACGCTCGTGCAGCGTTACGGTCAGTTCCTGCAAGCGAACAGCGCTCCGGGAAGCCCCTTCGACGGGCTGTTCGGACTATTGCACCTCACCCATCAGGCGGCATCCCAGATCGTGCTGACGGTCCAGTATGTCGGCGATGAGCCCAAACGCATTACGGAGTTCATCCACTTCATCAACGGCGACGCGCAAGTCGGGACGATCGTGCCGCAGACGCATGCCATCGGCCGTCACTATTTCCCGCAGCGCACGAACGAGGTCCAGCGGATGCCGTGGCTCTATGCAACGCAGAACTTCGACGGCTCCGGCCCGAACCAGCGCGGCAAGTACAAGTCGGCATACATGACCAAGCCGTTCCCCGACGCGCAGATCGCCACGATGTGGAAATACCTGACCGACGATTTCACGAATCCCCAGGCTCTGTTGCAGGTCGACTCCTACGGCTGCCGCATCAACGCCGTCGCCCCCAACGCCACCGCCGTCCCCCAACGCTCGTCGATCATGAAGCTGCAATACCAGACGTATTGGACGACCGAGGAAGAGACCGATGAGAACCTGCGCTGGATGAGCGATTTCTACGTCGCCATGTACGGCCAATCCGGCCCCCTCCCCGACGGCACGATGGACGGCTGCTACGTCAACTATCCCGACTCCGACCTGAAGAATTGGGAGTACCTCTACTACCTCGACAACTACCCGGCACTGCAGAAGGTGAAGGCTCGGTGGGATCCGAACAACATTTTCAATCACGAGCAGTCGGTACGATTGCCGTAGTCAGTGACGCCCAAAAAGTGCAGCCCCCTGGGACCGCGGGCGTCTCGACCGCGCGGTTCTTGGCAGGATGCTGAGAAGAAGCGCGGGCGAGACGCCCGCGGTCCCAGGAGGCGTGTCGACTCACTCCCGAAACGACGCTACCACCCCCACCGCCCGCCGGATGTCGTCGGCATTGTTCGCCAGACCGATCGACGCACGCACCGCGCCGACGGCGGTGTTGCTGCATGCGGCGAAGCGTTCGGGCGTGAAACCCTCCCCGAGCGAGCCGAAGCAGGCGGCGATGCGCGGCGCGTCGAGGCCGAAGGCCGCCTCTGACGCACCGGGGTTGCAGAAGCATCCGCCGCGGAGAGAGACGCCGGCGCGCCGGGCGCGCGCTTCGACTAGCGAGTACAGGATCGGCGTTCCCTCGCGGTCGCAAACGTTGAAAGCGACGGCGCCCCCTCGGTCGGTAGCATCGCGCGGGCCGTAGATGCGGACGAGCGGCGTGCCGTTGCCGTGGCGGAGAGCACGGAGATCGTCGAGGAGATCGCAAGTCAGTTGCGCGACGTGTGCGGTCAGGCGTGGCATCCCCACCTCGGCCAGCAGCTCAAAACCGGCGTCGAGCGCGGAGATGCCGAGGAAGTTGGGAGTGCCGTCTTCGAACGCCTCGTGGCGGGGGCGGAAACGATGCTCTTCCGCGGCCACAGACGCGTACAACACAGTCCCGCCGGCGAACCAGGGGCGGCGGAGGCGGTCCAGCGCGTCGCGCCGCGCCACCAGGGCGCCGATGCCGGTCGGATAGCCGAAGAGCTTGTAGAACGACAGCGCCACGAAGTCGGCCGGGCATCGGCGAAGACTGAAGGCATGGCTGGGGACGAAGGCGGCAACGTCGAGCAGAACGTCGAAGCCGAGGGCGCGCGCTTTCATCACCAGATCGAGCGGATGCTGCACGCCGGAGAAGTTCGATTGCGCGGGGAAGGCCACCAGGCCGCCGCCCCGCAGCGACTCTTCGCACAGAAACAGCTCCGCATCGAGCAGGCGCAATTCGTCGTCGACCGGAAGATAGCGAACGCGCGCGCCGGCACGCCGTGCGTATTCGCGGATCCCGTTCACCGAGTTGTGATTGTCGGCCGAGAGGATGAGGTTCGATTCCGGCGAGAACGGATACGACTCCGCGACGAGCTTGATGGCCGCGCTCGTGTTGGCGACGAAACAGACGTCGTGCGTCGATTCGTCGACGTCGAAGAATTGCAGCACCATCCTCCGCGCCGACTCGATGACCTCTGTGCTGGCGCGGGACGTCTCCGAGTCGGAGTGCGGGTTGCCGAACAGCCCAACCCGCAGCAGCGCCTGATGCGCGAGAAGCTGCGAGTCGCCGTACAGCGCGCTGCCGGTGTAGTCGAGGTAGGCGTGATGCTGCGCATCGAGCCGGCTGAATTCGCGGTCGCGCAACGCGTCGAAAAACGTCACTGTTTCTCTTAAGGCCGCGCTCAACATCCCCGCCTCCGCACCGCCTTCACCGCCGCGGTGTCGCTGCTCTTCGCCAGCGGTTGGTCGACCACGCGCGGAACACCGCCGAAGTAGCGGCTGACGATGCTGGCCCGCTGATAGGCCGCGCGCTCCGCGGGCGAGGCGTTCTCCGTGATCGTAGGGCTCATCACCTCGTCGATCCATCCACGCACGCCGCCGCGCAGGACGTACACCTGATGATCGATCCCCTGGCCATCGCCCGCGACGAGGACGATCGTCTCCGTCGGTTTGAAGGCGGCCGTTGTCAGCGACACGTTCTCGGCGCGCGGAAGGTGATACTCATCGAACTCCGCCGCAGGACGCGGATCGATGACGCGCAACTCAGGCTTGCGGTCGCGAATCCATTCCGCCAGCTCGACCGGACTCACCTCGGCCACCGCATGCCGTGCGCGATACGGACTGCCGGCGAATAACGCCGCAACGCCGAGGAGCGCGGCGGCGCAGGCGAGCAGGCGGCGGATCATGCGCGCCGCTCCAATCGCCCCGCGAATTGAAATGCGGTCAACGCCATCGCCACCACCGCGGCGACGACGACGCCATACGGAACATGCAGCAGATCCGGCAGCGTCAGCGGTCCGCGCGCCGTGCTCTCGTAGAAGCGGCGCAGCGGCGCGAAGGCGAGCCCGGTAACCAGCACGCCGCAGAACATGCCCAGCATGACCAGCGCGCCGTCACCGCGCCCCGTCGCCGCGGCCACGCACGACGTTCCCGGGCACAGTCCGGCGATGACGAAACCGGCGCCGAAGAGCAGGCCGCCGGCGAGCTGCGGAGCGAGATACGTCTCCGGCATGTACACCCGCGAGAGATCGAGGACGCCGAGACGCGCCAGCCAGAAGGCGCCGAGCATCGCCGTGACGATGGCGCTGAACATCACCTTGAACACCGTGAAGTCGGTCAGGTAGAACTGCCCGGCCAGTTTGGGAGCGCTTCCCAGGCCGGCGCGCTCCAGCGTCCAGCCGAAGGCGATACCGATGACCAGCGCCACGGCGAGAGAGTCGGTCATCGCCAGGCCCTCTTCACGATCGGTGCGACGAGATACGCGCCGGCGAACGCGGCCATCATGAACAGCCAGCTCCCTGCGCTGAGCAAAGCCCCGCCGGTGAGCGCCAGACCGCTGGTACAGCCGCGCGCCAGCACCGCCCCCACTCCCATGGCTGATCCGCCGGCGAAGGCGTTGGCCAGCCTCGATCCGCGTCCGATGCCCGGCCCGCGCTCGATGGCGGCGCGCAGCCGTCCCGCCGCCAGCGCGGAGAGGAACCCGCCGATCACGACGCCGGCGATCTCGAGCAGCAACCATTCGTGCCATGGTCCATCCCCCGCCAGATACCGTGCGAAGTAGGGATTGGCCGCCGCGCGCGCCGGCGACGCCGCGGCCACCACGCCGGCGGCGCCGCTGGCGAACGCCCCCGACGCGCCGAGCCCTCGGCCGGCGATCACGAACGCCGCCAGAAGCACGAGGCCGAGGCCGGTGCCGGCGATGTACGGATCAGCGTAGGGGCGGGGTCGCGGGGTCTCGCGGTTACGCGGTTGCGCGGTGTTTTCGCCGCGAGACCCCGAGACCGCGAAACCGCGGAACCACGGGTTGCTTCCCCCGCGAGACCCCGAGACCGCGAGACCGCGAGACCTCGTCCCCATCATTTCCCCGCCTTCTCCGACGGATTGTCGACCGCGTACTCCTTGTGCCGCGACCAGTCCTCGAACGAGCCGTCGTACAGCAGGACCGGATGGCCAAGCGTCCGCGCGGCAAACAGCATCGCCGTCGTCTGCTGGCCGATGTGGCAATAGCCGATGACCGTATCGCTCGGCTTGACCCCCGCCTTCGTGAACAGCGCCGCCAGCTCGGCGTCGGACTTGAGCATCAGATGGTCGTCGACGATCGAGGTGAACGGAATGCTCAGCGCGCCGTGGATGTGTCCCGTGCGATGCATCTCCCCATGCGCGCCGCCGGTCTCGACACCGTCGTAGTACACGGCGTCGCGCCCGTCGACGACCGAGACGCCCGGCGTCCCGATGCGCTCATGGACGGTGGCGGCATCGACGACGATCGGCCGCAGCTTCAGCGGTGAAAGCGTGCCGGTTTTCGCGGGCGGAACATCCTTGGTCAGCGCGCCGCCGCTGCGAACCCACGCCTCCTGCCCGCCATCGAGCAGCGATTCCCGGCTCCCCAGCCCGGCATAGTCGAGCGTGAAGATGACGCGCGTCGCGTGCGACACCCGGTCCGCGGCGAAGTAGACGATCACCCGCGACTTGTCAGAGATTCCGATGGCCTCGAGCCGATGACGCAGGTCATCCGCCGGCGGCATCTCCAGCATCAACCCATGCCCGCTGTGATCGGAAATCGAGATGTCGTTGAGCGACACCGCCCGCGCCCCGGGAATGTGCCCCGCCTCATAGCTGGCCTTGTCGCCGACATGAAGGACGACGAGATCGGGATCATTGAGATGGGCCTTGAGCCACGCGGCATCGACGACGAGCGCCTGGCGCGGGCTGGCCTGTACGGCGCTGGCGATCAGAAACGTGAGAATCAGCAGCAGTCTGGTTTTCATCGAGTTTCTCCTTCGATGATGAAGATGGGGCGTGATTCGCCGTGCGTCATCCGCTTTGCAGCGAAATGGATTCGTGAAGCGGCGAATTGGCGTTTCGCTCGTGCAATCGCAGTCGTCGCGTTCGCCCAACACAGTCAGTAGACGTGGCATGGCGATCGGACTCTACGAGCGCTACGCGGGGGGCGACTTCGGCGGTCTGGATGCTTCGAAATCGGTCTCAGGGGCGGAGCTCATGGACACGCGAATGGCCGGATTGCACATGGCCGCGCCATGGGTATCGACTTCCCCTTAAATCGATCGCTCTTTCGTTCCGGCCGACGCGGCCACTGTCGGCGCGACCTTCTTCAGCTCCGGCCACCCCCTTTCCTTCACCTCCCCGAATGTCATCAGTGAATTGGCGTAGTAGTCGCGGAGGAGGAGCTCGCGGGGGTTCCATTGCCACGCTTCCTCGATCACGGGGAGGCCGCTGCCTTCGAAGAGGTCGGAGCGCCAGCGTTCGGCGGGTTGGATGAGGTGGCGGAGGTCGACGACGTTGCGGGCGGCGCGCCAGATGGCATCGCCGGTCTTCTCACGTAACAGCCAGACGCGGTTGTGCCACGTTTCACGATAAGCATCGACGGCCTCGATGATCTCGGCGTCGGTCAGCGGCTCTCCGGGGTGGTCGGCGAAGATGCGCGCCAGGAGCGTCACCGGCGTGACCGGGAGCGCGTTCGAGATCTCCGTCATCACCAGCTCGGCCAGCTCCGTCAGCGCCGCCTTCCGGCCGTCGTAGGAGGGGGAGAGGATGGCGGGATGTTCGTGGACGAACTCGTCGACGGCGATCGGTGTGCCGAACGTGACCACGGCGTAGCCGTAGCGCTTGAACCGCTTGAGAACGCTGCGCAGGAGGTTGCGGAAGAGGAATTCGATCGTCGTCTGCAGTTTGTCGCCCTTCGTCCGCCGGTCTTCCTTCCCCACCAGCTCCTCGGTGAGGTTACGGTCTTCCAGCACCCGGTCGTAATTGATCGCGGTCGGGATCAGGAAGAGCGGCGCGCTGAAACCGGGGTCGCGCTTGCCGGCCACGATGTAGTCGAGCATGCCCAGCTTCGGCTTCTGGAACGCGCCGTCGCGGGTCAGGCCCCCTTCGATGAAAACCCCCTGCGTCACGCCATTTTTGGTGATGGTGCTGACGAAGGTGGAGAGGATGGCGTGGTACAGCTGCTCGCGGTAGCGGCGGCGGATGAAGTAGCCGCCGAACCATTTGAAAAGATGGTTGAGCGGCCAGACGCGCGCCCACTCCCCCACCGCGTACGAGAGCGATACGAACTTGAAGAGCATGTGCGCGACCAGGACGTAGTCGGCGTTCGAGCGGTGGTTGATGAGGTAGACCACGACGGCATTCTTCGGCGCGGTGGCGTTGAAGTCGTGCAGCGTCTTGTGCTCGACCACCGGCCGGTAGAGGAAGTGCATGATGGCCCGCGCCAGCGGCGCCCCGACGCGGTAATACGCCAGGAGGTTGAACTTCGGAACGATCTCGCGGAGATACGTCCTGGCCTGGCGCGTGGCCTCATCGATCGTCGCGTGATGCTCTTTGGCGTACCCGCGAATGGCATCGACGACCTCGCGGCTGCCGAAGACCTCCAGCTCGATGTCGGCGTGCCGGCGCTTGAGCTTGAAGCGGTCGATATGGATCCTGCGCGTCCGCTGCAGCCGGCGCGCGTGCCGCTTGCCGAGGACGAGCGCCAGCACCGTCGCGGCGAGGAGAATCACCACGGCGGCCACTTCCAGCATCAGTGTCATGAACGGCGGAAGTGTACGCCGGAGAGCGCCGGTCATCGGCGTTCCGGAAAATCCAGCGGTTGCGTCCATCTAACATTGCACAAGGTCCTTCTGGTGGAAGTAGGTCGTCCGGGTCGGAAGGAGCGTCCATGAGCACGGAACTTACAGCGGCATCGGCCCCGGGGGCCCGGAAGGCGCTGGCCGTCTTCCTGTTCGTCGCTCTCTTCGCGTGCCGGCGGCAGGAGTCAGCATCCGACCGGCTGCGGGAGCTGGCACCGCGGTCCGGACGACCGATCGAGGCGCGCCTGACCGGTTTCGACTGGCAGGCGATGCGGCTGCAGCGGTCGACGGGAGGTCTGCTGGATCCCGCCCGCCTCGATCTGGCCGGCGCTGCCGGAACCGTGATCCAGTCGCTGCAGAACAATCCCTCGGCGCGTGCCCGCCATGAGTCGGGCGCGGCCTACCTTCTGATCGAACGCGATCGCGATGCGATCGATGCACTCGCATCCGCCGTCCGGCAGTCGCCGCGGGACGCGGACTACTGGAGCGACCTCGCCGCGGCTCGCTATACGCACGCGGTGCGCGAGAAGCGTCCTCACGAATTGCCGCAGGCGCTCGCCGACGCCGACCACGCATTACGCCTGGTCCCCACTCTCCCCGATGCGCTCTTCAACCGCGCCCTGATCGTCGAGGCTCTCGGCATTACGGAAGCCGCCCGCCGGGCGTGGCAGCGCTACGCCGGCGTCGATCCCTCGACGCATTGGTCAACCGAGGCGATGAACCACCTCGGCCGGCTCCAGGTGGTAAAGACCAGAGACGAGTTTCGGCGTCAATTGGATCTCGCATCGCGCGCACTGCGCGCCGGCGACCGCGGCCCGATCGCGGCGCTGGCCCGCAACTATCCGCAGGAGGCGCGGACCTGGAGCGAAGGGCCGCTGCTCGGCAACTGGGCTGACGCCGTTCGCGCGGGTGAGGAGAAGAAGGCCGCCGGCCTTCTGTCGGCAATCCGGGAGATGGGATCGGGCCTGGGACAGTTCAATCATGACGAATCGATCTCCGACGCCGTCGCCGTCATCGACCGGGTCGCCGCCGATCCTGCTCGCCTTCGCGCGCTGGCGGACGCACAGGCCGTCTATCGCGATGGGCGCCTTCTCTACCGCGACCGCCACATTGCCGAAGCACAGAAGAAGTTGGCGGAGGGCGAAGAGCGGCTGGCGCGCAACGGCAGCCCGATGTCGCTCATGGCGTCCTTCTTCCTTGCCGAATGTCTCTACGACAGCAATCAGCCGGTCCAGGCCGCGGCAGCGCTCGATCGTCTCGCGGCGCGTTTTGACCACGGCCGCTATCCCGGACTGGCTGCCTGGATCGGTTGGAACCGGTCACTGTGCCAGGCCGCCGAGGGGCAATGGAGCGCGGCCATCCGCACCGCGGGAGAGTCGCGGAGGATCTACGCCAACCTTGGAGAAATCGAGAACCGGGGCGAGATGGACCTCTTGCTCGCCAGCTATCTGAATCGAGCGGCGCAACCGGCAGCGGCCTGGAAAGCACGGGTCGCTTCCTTTCAGGTTCTCAGCCGCGCCGGCTCCGACGACCGGATCCGCAATTCGCTCATCACCGCCATGAACGTGGAAGGGGAGCAGGGCAATATCGAAACGGTGCTGTCGCTGTCGCAGATCGCGTTGGACGATCTACGTCAGCTCGAGCAACCGGCCGCCGTCTGCCTGGCGCAGGCCGCTCGCGCCGACGCCCTGGCAAAAGGGGGTGACACGAGCGGAGCGCGTGAGGCGGTCAAACAGGCGCGCACGGCGGCAAAGGAAGTGCCGGACGCCGCGATGAGGAAGAGGACCTCCGTATCGCTCGATATCGTGGAAGGGGCCGTTGAGCGTCGAGCCAATCCGCGGCTGTCGCTTCGCCTTCTCGACGGCGCGGTTGCCTTCTTCACGGTCGAGGGACGGTCGGGAGGCCTTCCCAAGGCATATCTCGAGCGCGGCCGCACGCATGTTTCCGGCGGCGACGATTCCGCGGCCCTGGCCGACTTCGAGGCCGGACTTGCCGTGGTCGAAAGGCAACGTTCGTCCATCAGCGACCGGAGCCTGCGGGGAACCTTCTATGACACGGAGCCGGCGCTTTTCTCGGAGATGATCGCCTTGCTGCTCCGCCGTGGTGATTCGGCGCGAGCCTTCGAATTTTCGGACCGGGCCCGCGCCCGGAGCATGTACGAGCAATCAGGCCAAACGACGATTCTCGAGACGGCCGCCACCGCGGAGCAACTTCGCGGCGCCCTCCCGCGGGGAACGGTCCTCGTCGAATACGCGGTCCTGCCGGATGCGCTCGTCACGTTCTACTTCACCTCCTCCCGATCGGGCGTCGTTCGCGTCCCGGCGTCACGAATCGCCGTACGAACACTCGTCGAACAGTGCGTCGACCTGGTGCAGCACCGCGGCGAGCTGGAGGCGGTGCACGGCACCGCTGCCGCGCTCCATCGGCTGCTGATCGCACCGGTGGCCGCGGAACTGGCCGGCGCCGACCGGTTGATCGTCGTTCCCGACCGGCGGCTTCACACGGTGCCGTGGGCCGCACTGTGGAACGCACCCCGAGGACGCTATCTCATCGATGACGTGGCTCTCTCGGTCGCACCCAGCGCCAGTGCTCTCCTGCTGAAGAGGCAGCCGGCGGCTCTGGCGCCGGTGCTGGTCATCGGCGATCCGCATGACGAGGGCGTCACCTCTCTCCCGGAGGCCGCGCGGGAAGCCGAAGTCATCGCCGCGATGTACGACTCCTCGACGCTTCTCGAGAACGAGCACGCCACCCGGGCCCGATTCGTCGCCGGCGCGCGCACATCCGGGTTGATCCATTACGCCGGCCACGCGGAAAGCGACGCCACCGATCCATTCGGGGCGCTCCATCTGGCAGCGGACCGTCCGCACGAAACGGGGGATCTGGACACGACGGGGATCGCCTCGCTGCGGCTCGAAAAAGCACCGCTGGTCGTCCTCGCTGCCTGCGGGACGATGCGCGGTGAACCGGGTCACGTCGAAGGGATGCCCAGCATCGCCCGCGCCTTCCTGGCCGCGGGAGCCCGAGGCGTGATCGGCACCTTGTGGGAAGTCGACGACGACGCGGCGGCGCCTCTGTTCCGCCGCCTTCACCTCGCGTTGCGCAACGGCGCAAGTCCGTCCGCCGCCCTGCGCACTGCACAGATCGAGTTGGCCCACGGGAGCGATCCCCGCCTTGGCCATCCAGCATCGTGGGCCCCGGTCGAGCTCCTCGGCTATTCGACCGAACAGACAACCTTCCGAGCAAAAAGGAGTCAATGATGTCCGTTACAAGTATTCAGTTTGTCGGTTTGTTCGTGGTCATGATGAATACGGGTGCAGGCCTGCACATTCTCCTGCCCCACTTTCCCGGGACTCCCTACGCCGGTCACATTTCCGTGATCCAGTACAGTCCCGGCGACGTATCGAGCAGCACATGGACCGGAGTGACCACGTGCGGATCAGGCGGCACTCTCCGGTGTGCACCGATCAATCTCGAAACGATCACCTTCACCGGCGCCGCCGATCCTTCTCCCAGCGACATCGTCGGCGCCATCCCCCACCTGCGCTGCTGCTGCCCTTCGATGACCGACATTCTGGCGAAGTACAAAGATCCATCCGCCACCGACAAGGTCTCCGCGCACATCTTCGTCGAGCATGGCGTGGCCGAAGCGATCACCAACGGTGACGGAAGGGTCGACGCGTGGGTGACCTTGCACTCGACCGATCCGGACGGGATTACGGTGACGGCAAACGCCGGGACCTCCGGCTCGGTCAACATCGTCTTCAAGCCCGGCGCGCAATTCCAGATCCTGAACACGATGACCAGCACGGAGACGACGCCTCCGCACTTCCTCGCCTACTACCTGATGGGCAATGACAGCAGCGGTTGTACCGCCGTTCCCAGCGACGGAGCGCCGTGCGCACCGCAGACCTCGGAGTGCGTCTTTTCCAAGAAGACCATCGCGGCTGCCAAGGCCCTGGCCCGGAAGAAGCGCAGCAAAAAGGTTCACATGCACGTGCTCGATGTGGACATCGACTGCTCCGCATCGCATTTTCCGTAATACCGGCGAGCGATCAGCCGTGGCCCGGCTGCGCTTTTGTCTTATGATCGTCAGCATCCCGCGATGTCTGAGCAGACGAATGTCCTGGTCGTCGAAGACAATGAGCTCGATCGAGCGTTGCTCGATGCCCATCTGAGCCGCGAAGGGTTCGCCACCGCATTCGCGCGCGACGGTGTCGAAGCGTGGTCGATACTCGACGCGCAACCGGACCGGTTCGATCTCGTGCTTCTCGACCGGAGCATGCCGCGCTTGAACGGTCTCGACCTTCTCATCCGCATCAAGGGCGACCACCGCTTCCTCATCCTCCCGGTCATCCTCCAGAGCGCCCTGGTCAGCCGCGCGGAAGTGATCGAGGGTATTCGCGCCGGCGCCTACTACTACCTTACCAAGCCCTACGACTCGGAGATGCTGCTCAGCGTCGTCCGCACAGCCGCCAGCGACCGCGCCGCGGCGAAGGATCTGCAGCACCGCGTCCGCAGGGGGATGCAGGTTCTGCAACTGCTCGACGACGCCCATTTCACCTACAGCACGATCGAGGAAGCACGCGGGCTGGCGGCGGTCCTGGCCAACGCCTGCCCTGATGCCGAGTCAACCGTCATCGGTCTGACGGAGCTCATGGTCAATGCCGTCGAACATGGAAACCTCGGCATCACCTACGACGAGAAGAGCGTGCTGCTCGAGGAGGGTGCCTGGGCGGCGGAAGTGTCGCGCCGGCTCACGCTTCCCGAGAATCGCGGCAAACGCGTCGACGTCCGCTTCGTTCGCGGCGACGATGAGCTGCGCTTCACCATCTGCGACCGCGGCAACGGATTCGAATGGTCGCGCTACCTCGACATCGATCCGCGCCGCGCCTTCGACCGTCACGGCCGCGGAATCCTGATGGCCCGCCACGTCAGCTTCTCCTCGATCGAGTTCCGAGGATGCGGCAACGAGGTGGTGGCAACGGTGCGATGCGCGCCGGCCGAGGCAGCCGCCGGCGGCGCCGCGTGAACGAAGTAAGCGGGGGTGGAGTGCTGGTTCCTAACCTGCATTTCTCACACGCTCACTTAGATCGTCGGCACCATGTACCTCGTCGAGAGCCCTTCTCCCCCAGCGGTTTCTTGCTGGGGGAGAAGGGCTCTCGACGAAGGGAGTGGCAAGGCTATCGAGGGAACAATTCAAGTGAGCGTGTGAGAAATGCAGGCTAACTCCGACCCCCAACTCCCGACTCCCGGCCCGCCTACTCTCTCCCGCCGCCTCGGCGCGTTCGACGCCACCATGATCGTCATGGGCGGCATCATCGGCTCCGGCATCTTCATCAACCCTTACGTCGTCGCGCAACGGGTGCACACGCCGGCGATGATCGTCGGGGCCTGGGCGGCCGGCGGCGTCATCGCGCTTCTCGGCGCGTTCGCCTACGCCGAGCTGGCCGCTCTCCGCCCCGAGGTTGGGGGGCAATATGCATACCTCCGCGACGCGTACCATCCCTCGGTGGCATTCATGTACGGCTGGGCGCTTCTGCTCATCGTCCAGAGCGGAGGGATGGCAGCGGTCGCGGCGGCGTTTGCGAAATACACCATCAGCCTGATCGGAATCGCCGTTCCGGAGTGGACGATCGCGGTGATCACGCTGCTCATCCTCACGCTGATCAACTGCCTCGGTGTCCGCAGCGGCAGCAACACGCAGAGCGTGCTGATGCTGCTCAAGCTCGCGGCCATCGCCATGCTGATCATCGCCGGCGCCACGATCTCCGCGCCGCATGCGGCCGCGCGGGCCATGCTCGACGCGCCGATGTCGCCGGATCTCTTCCTCCGTTTCGGCGCGGCCATGACTCCGGTCATGTTCGCCTACGGCGGCTGGCAGACGGCGAGCTTCGTTTCGGGCGAGCTGGCGCGGCCGCGGCGCGACCTCCCCATCGGTCTGCTGGTCGGCATCGCCGGCGTCATCGCCATCTACGTCGGCGTGACGTTCATCTGCGTGCGCGCGCTCGGCGCGGAGGGACTGGCAAACACCTCGACACCCGCCTCGGCGGTGATGCGGCTGGCGCTCGGTGAGCGCGGCGCCCGGCTCATCGCCGCGGGGATCGCCATCTCCACGCTGGGATTCCTGAGCCAGAGCATGCTCACCGCGCCGCGCGTCTACTACGCCATGGCCGCGGACGGCCTCTTTTTCCGCAGCGTCGGCCGTATCAGCAAGAAGACGCACGTGCCGGTTGTGGCCATTGCCCTGCAGGGGGTCGTGGCCGTCGTCATCACGCTCTCCGGCACGTACGACCAGATCCTCAGCTACGTCGTCTCGACCGACTTCGTCTTCTTCGGTCTGACCGGGCTGGCCCTGTTCATCTTCCGCCGGCGGCAGCCACCGGCCGGCTTCCGAACGCCGGGACACCCGGTGACGACGGCCATCTTCACCGCCTCGTGCTGGATCGTCGTCATCGCCACGATCGTGAAGTCGCCGGTGAACAGCCTGATCGGTTTCGGAATCCTGGCCGCGGGATTGCCGGCGTATGCGTGGTGGCGACGCGCGGCGTAGTGCTGCGCGCGTTGTCGGTTGGCGGTTTTGGGTTACACGGTTGCTGAGTTGCAGGGTTACGGGGTCTCGCGGTTTCGAGGTCTCGCGGCGTGCGGAATCGAGCGAACCCCGAGACCCCGCAACCTCGGAACCAAGCAACCTTGCAACTCAGCAACCTCGCAACCCCAAACCGACAACCGACAACACGCGCAGCGCTCTACGGCGTTGCCCGCGCCGGCACCTTCGGATCCACCGACACCTTCCGCAACACGCTCGTGGCCATGGCGATGATCGAGCTGACGTCGCTCAGGTTGGCGGGGATGATCATCGAGTTGCCGCTCTTGGCAAGCTGGCCGAACTGCTTGATGTACTCCTCAGCCAGGCGGAGCTGCATGGCCTCGTAGCCGCCGGGGGTCTGGATGGCATCAGCGATCTGTTTGATGCCGCTGGCGGTCGCCGCGGCGACGGACTGGATGGCCGCGGCCTGTCCCTCGGCCTCATTGATGGCCTGCTGTTTCTTCGCTTCGGACGCTTTGATGACCTGCTGCTTGTCGCCGTCGGCGGCGTTGATGGCGGCGTCGCGCTGCCCCTCGGACTGCAGGATCGTGGCGCGCTTCTCGCGCTCGGCGCGCATCTGTTTCTCCATCGCCGCCAGCACGTCCTGCGGCGGGTTGATGTTCTTGATCTCGTAGCGGAGCACTTTCACGCCCCACGCTTCCGAGGCCTTGTCGACCTCCGTCACCACCATCAGATTGATGTTGGTCCGCTCTTCGAAGGTACGGTCGAGCTCGATCTTGCCGATCTCGCTGCGGAGGTTCGTCTGCGCGAGCTGCGAGATGGCGTAGGTGTAGTCGGAGATGCCGTACGAGGCGCGCGCCGGGTCGAGCACTTTGAAGTACAACACGCCGTCGACGGCAACCTGCACGTTATCGCGTGTGATGCAGACCTGCTCCGGGACGTTGAGCGCCACCTCTTTGAGCGAGTGCTTGTAGCGAATGGTGTCGAGGAACGGCACCAGGATGTGAAAACCGGCGTTGAGCGTGTTGGAGTACTTGCCGAGCCGCTCCACCACCCAGGCGTTCTGCTGCGGAACGATCCGGGCGATGCGCCCGATCATGATCATCAGGAAGATGACGACGACGATCGCTACGATGAGAGTAGACATGAGAAAGTTCCTCCGATGGTATTGCTCACGACGCCCGAACCAGGATGGTCAACCCGACGACCTGTTCGACGACGCAGCGTTGACCTTTCACTAGCGGCGTTTCTCCGACATTGCGCGCCGTCCACGTGCTTCCCCGCATCTCCGCTTTTCCCTCGGCAGCGACCGGCAGATCGACCAGGACGATGGCCTGCTCGCCGACAAATGTGTCGACGACCTTCGTGATGTTGAATCCGAGTTTTCGAACGACGATCGGCCGAACGAAGATCAGGAGGATGACCGACGAAATCGAGAACGTCAGGAGCTGCCCCCACAGCGGCATGGGGACGCCGGCCCCGACGATGATGGCCACCAGAAAGGCGCCGACCGCAAAAAAGCCAATGTGCGCCGTCGTGGCGTGAAACTCGATGAGGAGTAACAGAAACGCGGCGAGAACCCAGACCCACCATTCCATTTTCGTGAGCGATGAGCGTAGCACTACTTGGTGGGCGGCGGCGGCGGAGCAACAGTCTGCAGCTCGCCGAGCACGCTCTTGGCGATCGCCGGTATGAGCTTGACGTCGTCCGCCGTGCCTCGGGTCATGATCACCAGGATCAGTTTCCGCCCGCCAGGCAGCTCGATGTACGCGGCGTCGTGCCGGACTTCCGAGGTCCATCCCGCTTTCGACCATTCACGCGATCCGGCCGGCAGCGACTCGCCGATGAACTCCTTGACCTGGTTCTCATCCGCGCGCAACGGATTCAGAGGACGCTCGAGCAGCGCCAGCATGGCGTCGCTGTCGGCTCCCGAAAGTGCGCGCTTCCGTGCAATCCAGAGCAGGAGCGAGGCAAACGAATTGGCGCTGGAACGGTTGCGGTTGGGCCGTGCATCGCCGCCGAGGAGCTGCTTCTCGCGCCCGAACGGCCCGAAGCTCCACGGCTTCGCCATGGCGCTGATGTCGTAGCCCATCGAAGCAAACCAGCGATTCACCACGCGCCGCTTGTCGATGAACTTCGCCAGCGCGCGCCCGTCGAGATTCGGCCCGGGACAGGTATCGCTGATGAGGTCGAGCAGAAAGGCCGTGGCGTCGTTGTCCGAGAGACGGATCATCTCGCCCAGCGCCCGCGCCACCTCGGGATCCGACTGAAGCTTCTGATGGAACACCTCGGCCATGATGTAGAGCTTCACCACCGAGGCGGGATAGAACGGCGCATCGCCATGCCAGTCGCCGCGGTCGATCGTGTTCGGTTTCGTCACATCGACGATGCTGATGGCCAGGTTGTCCGCCGTCAGCTTCGGAAAATCCTTCAGCGTCTGTTCCGCCGCATTCTTCGCCGCCAGCTCCAACTCTGGATTCTTCGGCAGGTCGGTGAACTCCCGGAAGTTGGCAAACGCGGAGGTGGCGAGTATCAAAAACAGTGCAGCGAATCGAGTGCGCATGGTGAATTGTAGCGGGGCACGAGTTTCACGCGGAGACGCGGAGAACAATCTTCCTCCGCGTCTCCGCGTCTCCGCGTGAAAAACGCCTACCGCCACCCCCTCACCTTCTCCGCCACCGCCTCCGGTGTGAAGCCGAAGCCCTTCTCGATATCCGCCAGCGGTGCCGAGGCGCCGAAACGGTCGATGCCGATGATGAGGGCGTCGTGGTTGACGTACTTGTACCAGCCGGACGAGCGGCCGGCTTCGATGGCGACGATGCGGCTGCGGTCGCCGAGGACTTCGTTCTGGTACTCGGCAGGCTGGCGGTCGAAGACGTCGAGCGACGGCGCGGAGACGACGCGGGCGAGGATGCCTTCCTTGCGCAGCAACTCCGCGGTACGCACAGCCAGCGTCACCTCGGAGCCGGTGGCGATGAAGGTGAAATCGCCGTCGGCGTAGCCGTCGAGCACATACGCGCCGCGCCAGATCTGGTGCGGATCGAAATCGGCGGCGTGCGGGATGATGTCGACCTTCTGCCGCGTCAGGACGATGATCGTCGGCCCTTCGTGCTTGTTGCCGATCGCCCACGCCCAGGCCATCCCGGTCTCAGCCCCGTCGGCAGGACGGAAGAGGGTCATGTTCGGAATCAGGCGGAGCGAGAAAAGCTGCTCGACTGACTGATGCGTCGGACCGTCTTCGCCGAGGAAGACCGAATCGTGCGTGTAGACGAAGATCGACGGGATCTTCATCAGCGCGGCCAGGCGGATGGCAGGCCGCATGTAGTCGGAGAAGATCAGGAACGTCGAGCCGTGGGCGCGGAACGGGCCATACAACGTCATGCCGTTGAGCTCTGCCCCCATGGAGTGCTCGCGGATGCCGAAATGGAGGTTCTTTCCCTTGAATAGATCGAACGGCGGCGGATTGTCGATATTGTCTTTCGGCCGTTCGATCGAGCCGCCGGTTTTGAAATTGGTCTTCGTCGATGACGCCAGGTCCGCGGCACCACCGACCACGAACGGTGCGATGTCGCCGATCTTCTGGATGACCTGGTTCGACAGTTCGCGCGTGGCGATCGGCTTGTCGGTCTTTCCGGCATCGGCGAGCTGCAGCTCGTAACCGTCCGGCAGCGAATGCGACCAGTAGGCGTCCCAATCCGCGGCGAGCCCCGGGTTGCGCTCGCGCCACGCGGCCATCCCGCCGTCCCATTGCTTGCGCGCCCGCGCCAGCCTCTTCACCTTGCGCGCGAACTCGGCGCGCACCTCGTCGGGAACGTAGAAGGCCGGCTCGGCAGGCCATCCGAGGGCCACCTTCGTTGCCGCGGCTTCCTCGGGGCCGAGCGGTTCGCCGTGCGCACGGGAGGTACCGTGGAACTTCGGACTTCCCCATCCGATGACCGTCTTGGCCATGATCATCGACGGCTTGTCGGTGACCCTCTGCGCTTTGCGGATAGCCCTGCGTACGGCGTCGCGGTCGTGGCCGTCGATCTTCTGCACGTGCCAGTGCGCCGCTTCGAATCGCTTCTTCACGTCCTCCGACATCGAGAGGCGCTTGTCGCCGTCGAGTGTGACGTCGTTGTCGTCGTAGAGGTAGATGAGATTGCCCAGCCCGAGGTGACCGGCCAGCGACGCCGCCTCGGCGCTGATCCCTTCCTCGAGATCGCCGTCGGAGCAGATCACGTAGATCCAGTTCTGCACCGGCCTGAACGGATCGTCGGTATTGAAGCGCGCCGCCAGCATCTTCGAGGCGATGCCCATGCCGACGCCGTTGGCGAACCCCTGCCCGAGCGGGCCGGTGGTGACCTCGATGCCGGGAGCGTCGCCGTACTCCGGATGGCCGGCGGTCTTCGAGCCCCACTGCCGGAAGCTCTGAAGCTGTTCCATGGTCATCTCCGGATAGCCGGTGAGATGCAGCAGTGAATAGAGGAGCATCGAGGCGTGGCCGGCGGAGAGGACGAAGCGGTCGCGATCCTGCCACGACGGCTGCTTCGGATCGTGGCGCATAAAGTCGGTCCAGAGGACGAAGGCCATGTCGGCCATCCCCATCGGCGCCCCGGGATGTCCGGATTTGGCTTTCTCGACGCCGTCGATGGCGAGGAAGCGGATGGTGTTGACACAAAGCTCTTCGAGCTTGTCTCTGGTTCCGGCGATTGCGCTGCTGCCCTCTGCCGCTCCGCCCGTCTGTTCGTCCATGCGTCCTCCGGCGCGCGCCGCTGATCCGGCGAGCCGCCGGATTATACCCAGCGCCCTCCGAAAGGCTTTCACCACAGAGACACAGAGGTCACAGAGGTTTGTTTTCTCTGTGACCTCTGTGTCTCTGTGGTGAAAAGCCCTTGAGACTCAACGTTGCCAGAGTTGATTCGGCTGTCCTTTCTCCCACGGCTTGTACGCGAGGACGAAGTCGATGCGGCGGCCGAGGGATGGGTGGGAGTAGTACCACCATTCGATGAAGCGCGGAGGGCGGGGATCAGCTTTCGAATCCTCGGCGAATTTGACGAAGGAGCTGGCCATCGCTTCGTTCTTATGGGTCAGCTCGAGGCCGAAGACGTCGGCCTGATGCTCGATGTGGCGCGAGTAGCCGGAGTAGACCGGCGAGAGGAGAAACGCCAGGAGGCTGCTGACGGCGAGCAGCCACGGCAGCGCGGCGGGATCCGCACGATCTCCCACGCGCCAGCGCACGCCCCAGCGCGCCAGGCCCCATTCGAAGAGCCGCTGCGCGATGAAAAAGCCGAGGAACGTGACAACGACACTGAAGGCGATCCCCTGCCAGAGGTGGTTGAGAACGTAGTGGCCCATCTCGTGGCCCATCACGGAGAGGATCTCGTCGCGGTCGAGCTTGGCCAGGATCGTGTCCCACAGGACGATGCGCGCCGACGGGCCGATGCCGGTGACATACGCGTTCATCTCCTTCGTCTGCTTCGATTTGTCCACTTCGAAGACGCGACTCTCTGCGATGCCCGCGCTCGACGCTTCGTCGAGCAGAGCCTGCCGCAGCGAGGCGTCGCGCAGAGGGCCGAAGTGGTTGAAAAGCGGATCGATGACCAGCGGCGTGGCCAGAACGCCGAGGATGATCAGCGGGATGGTTCCGATCCAGAGGACGATCCACCAGCGGCGGATGCGGCGGATGATGACCAGCGCGATCGCCGCCAGCGGAGTGAAGATGACGACGTTCACCCCAAGCCCTTTACCGAAGTCGCCGAGCCAGCCGGCGAAACTCTGATCGGTGAGATCGAACTGGTGCGGCACGATGAAGCCGCCGTAGAAATCGAGCGGGAACGTCAGCGCAGCGATGACGAGCGATAGCAGGACGAAGTAGAGCATCGCCGCGACGAATGGCCATGGCACGCAGCGCCGCGCGAAGTCGCGGATCCGGGCCGACCACCCCGTGGCCAGGATGAGTAGAAGGATGGCGATGCCGTAGACGGTGCCGGTGAAGTAGAGCGCTTCATCGATCCGGCTATGGCGGATCATTTCGGGAGTGACGTGGACTTCGAAGCGCTTCGCGGTTGTCGGTTGTCGGTGATCGGTTGTCGGAGTGCTGACTCCAGGCCCCCGCGCCGGTTGCCCCGATATCGTCACGACCACGACCAGTGCGCCGAGGAGAAGCACCTTCTTCATCCCGGCTATCATCGCATGCACGATGACGTTCAACATTCGCGAAGCAACGGAGCTCGACGTGCCGCTGATCCTGCAGTTCATCCGTGATCTGGCGGAGTACGAGAGGCTTGCACATCTGGTGGTGGCGACGGAAGCAACGCTGCGCGACACACTCTTCGGCGGCACCCCCTTCGCCGAGGTTCTGATCGCGGAGGAAGAGGGAGCGGCGGCCGGGTTCGCGCTCTTCTTTCACAACTACTCCACCTTCCTGGCGCAGCCGGGGATCTATCTCGAGGACCTCTTCGTCAAGCCGGAGCACCGCGGGCGCGGCTACGGCAAAGCGCTGCTGGTGCGCCTGGCGCAGATCGCGCGCGAGCGCAACTGCGGACGCGTCGAATGGGCGGTGCTCGACTGGAATGAGCCGTCGATCGCGTTCTACAAGTCCCTCGGCGCGCGCGTGATGGACGAGTGGCACACGTTCCGGCTCACGGGGGAGGCGCTCGAGAAGCTGGCAGGCCGGTAATCCTGAAAATATACCGGACGATTTGTCATCCTGAGGCTGCCGGAGCCGCTGAGCGAGCGTAGCGAGCGAAGTGCGGCGTAGGACGGCGAAGGATCTCCAGATGCGCTGTTTGGGGCAGGAGCGAAACTGTGATTTCTGTAACGAAGGTCTACCATCCAAAGGATCGCTCGCAACGAAACCGAGCTGATTTCGATGAACGGCAAACCTCTGCGGCGCTTCTGCCCCAGTCTGCGCATCTGGAGATCCTTCGCCGTCCTACGCCGCTTTTCGCTCGCTACGCTCGCTCAGCGGCTCCGGCAGCCTCAGGATGACAAATTTCCTGTGGGGAGTTCTTTACAGCCTCGAATCACTGGCCCTTCCCCCGCGCGCGACCTACCTTAATCTCATGCGCCGCCTCGCTCTGGCACTGGCCCTCCTTCTTGCGGCAAGCACTGCCTCGTCGACGAAGCCGGTCGACTTCGAGACGCAGATTCAGCCGATCCTGAAGGGGAAGTGTCAGCCGTGCCATTTCCCCGGTGGCACGATGTACGCGAAGCGCCCGTTCGATAAGGCGTCGACGATCGTGGCCCTCGGGGAGAAGCTCTTCACACGCATCAAGGATGAGAACGATCGCGCCCTGATCCGCACCTTCCTCGCCGAGCAGAAGAGCCAGGGAAGCGGCTCGGCACGCTGAGCTATCATTCGGGCCTCATGGCCACGATCCCTTGTATCCGTTGCGGTGTCCAGATCGACCGCGACTTCAAAGCCTGCCCGCACTGCGGCGAGCCGGTGACGGACTTTCTCCGCGAGTACGCGGACAAGCCGATCGACGGTAAGTACAGGATCGTCCAGCGGCTCGGCATCGGCGGCATGGGCGAGGTTTTCAAGGTCGAGCACACCTTCCTCGGCTCGACGCGCGTGGTGAAGATCATCCGCGCGCAGATCTCGGAGAGCAGCGACATCCACGAGCGCTTCCTGCGCGAAGCGCGCATGGCCACGAAGGTCCAGCATCCGAATGTGGCCACGCTCCACGATTTCTCCGCCCTTCCTGACGGCTCGCACTACATGGTCTGGGAGTTCATCGACGGGGAGAATCTGGCCCAGGTCCTGAAGCGCCGCGGAACGCTGGCGCCGCGTCACGCCGTGCGCATCGCCATCCAGGCGCTGGCTGGCCTGGAAGCCATCCACCGCGCCGGCATAGTCCACCGCGACATCAGTCCCGAGAATCTGATGATCACGCACGCCGCCGACGGCTCCGAGTTCGTGAAGATCATCGACCTCGGCGTGGCCAAGGCGGCCGAGGCGGATGTGGCCATGACCCAGACCGGAATGTTCGTCGGCAAGTTCCGCTACGCCTCCCCCGACCACCTCGGGTTTCTGCCCGCCGGCGAACGGATCGACGGCCGCGCCGATCTCTACTCGCTGGCAGTGGTGCTGTTCGAGATGCTCACCGGGCGGCCGCCGTTCGAGGCGACATCGCCCCATGAGTACATCATTCACCATTCCCGCGATGAGTATCTGCTCTCGCCCGACCTCGACCGCATCACCGGCAACCCGGCGCTGCAGACCGTGCTGGCGAAGGCCCTCGAGCGCGACCGCAACAAGCGTTTCGCCACCGCGCGCGAGTTCTCCGATGCCCTGGCCGTGATCGAGCCGACCCTCCCCGATGAAGCGTCGAAAACATCGGCACCGTTCGATGCCGATGCCACGATGCGGACGGAACGGACCGGCACCGTGCCTGTCCCGGCCGCCGCGGCCACGGTTGCTCCAGCTCCTTTTTCTGCTCCGGCGACCGCGGCGCAATCGGTGACGCGCCCGGCGACCGTGCCGTCAGCTCCTCCCCCACCACCGCAGTTCGAAGCGCCGCCCACCGTCGTCGACCCCATGCCGATGGCGATGCCGGCTGCTGCCCCGCAACCGGCGACGGCGGCCGCGCCCCCGAAGCGTGGTTCCGGCGCCCTCATCGCGGTCATCGTCATCGTCGTGCTCGTCCTCGGGGCGATGGCAGCGGTCGGGGTCATCGTGATGAAGAAGTTCGTTCATTGGCCGCTTTCAACCACGGCGGTCACGACGACGACAACGACGACGACCGCCACGGCCTCCGCCGCGCCGTCGCAGACGAGCCTCGACGTCACGCCGCCCGCGCCGGTCCTCATCGACAACACAGCTCCGACGTCCACGACAGCCACCGCGACGACGCCGACGTTGTCCGCTCCTGTCGTTCCTCCTCCGACGGCCACGCACGCACCGCCGAAACCGAAAACTGCCACCGTCGAAGAGCCCGCACCGGTTGAAGAAACGGCGGAGCCGGAACCGGCGCCTGTTCCATCGGCAGCTTCGGCGCCGACCTTCCGGGAACGGGGCGACAGCAACGCCAACGAGGCCGCGGTCGCCGCGCTGCATCATGAGATCGGCGGCGTCACGCGGGTCTATCTGACCGGCGGCGACGCCGAAATGATCAAACAACTGTCCGATGCGCTGCGCGGGCGCGGCGTCAGCGTCGGCGAAGGCGCGCCGGTCGAGATCCGCTTCACCGGCTCGGTGGAGTCTCACGGCTTCGGCAAGAAGAGCCGGTCGGCAACCGCAACGATCAGAAAGAACGGCCGTCCCATCTTCCAATACGTGATGCCGCGGGAGGATTACCGTGTCGGCGACAGTCCGGCCGAGGCGTTTGCCAGGATATTGAGCGACGCCTTGGCCCGGTGAGTCCGGCGGGTGTAGTGAACTGCAGCGGCTACACGGCGAATCCCCCGACCGCGAGGTCGCCGTCCGCGGCGATCAGAGCGTCGCGTACGGCGAGGTGGTGAAGGTTCTCGACGCCTGCCGGAGCGCCGGATACATCGATGTGCGGCTGATGTCGCAGCAGCGGGCGCAGTGAGGGGACCATCTCACGCGGAGACGCGGAGGAGGCTCGATAGCGAGCGCCACGAGGGTTCTTGATTCATCCATGGATCGAGCGAACACGATGCAAAGTGAAGTACAAGATCAGGCCGGTGATCTCGAATACATCCATGGATCGAGTGAACACGAAGCGAAGTGAAGTGCAAGATCAGGCCGGTGATCTTGAATATATCCATGGATCGAGTGAACACGACGCGAGGTGAAGTACAAGATCTGGCCGGTGATCTTGAATACATCCATGGATCGAGTGAACATGACGCGAAGTGCGCAAGACGCACCGTGGGTGATCTTGAATCGATCCATGGATGGGGTGAACTGGTCATCCTTCCTCTCCTCCGCGTCTCCGCGCCTCCGCGTGAGGCGATTTCAGGCACAGTCACATCTGACGCTGGCATCGCTCATTGACAGATAACGATTACTCACGTAAGAGTGCCTCAGGTCCAGATCCAAATAACGATCAGCGTGCCTTGCGCTGGAATCGAGTCCGCGGGAGAACAGATGAGGTACGCACGCGTCGCTTTGATCGCAGTCATCACCATGTCGCTCGCCGCGGCTGCCTCGGCGATCACGTACACGGTCACCAATGGGAACGACTCCGGCCCCGGTTCGCTTCGCGACGCGATCACACAGGCGAATGCGACACCTGCCGACGATTCCGTCAGGTTCGGGATCGGCCCCATCGTCCTCACCCCGGCCACGCCGTATCCGGCAACGGTGGGAAAGCTTTTCATCGACGGAAGCGCGTTCTTCAACGGAACGACCCCGGGAATCGTGATCGACGCCTCGAGCCTCTCCGCACCCGCGTTCCACATCAGTTCGGGCTCGTCGCTGGGATTCGTGACGATTTATGGCGACCACGGGGCCGCCATCGAAGCGGGCGACGATGCCATCATCGGGCAGGACTTCATCGGCACGAACATCAGCGGCAGCGCGGCAATCCCGAACGCCGTCGGCATTCTGGTCACGGGTGTGGGCGCGCGGATCTTCGGGAATCTCATCTCCGGCAACGGGACCGGAATCGAGGTCATGTCCACGGCCGCCGGCACGGCGATCTATAACAACCATATCGGCCAGTCGGCCTCGGGAGCGTTCGCCATCCCCAACGGCATCGGCGTGGACGTGAGCGGCAACGGAACAGTGGCGGGACTCGAGATCGGCACCCTGGAACTTCCGAACATGATCTCCGGCAATTCCGGCGCGGCCATCCGCGTGACCTCGTTCAATTCCGTCACGATCAGCGGCAATTACATCGGCACCGCGGACTTCTTCGGCAAACCGATGGGCAACGGCGCCGGCATCGAGCTGAATGGCAACAACGCATCGATCACCGGAAACGTGATCGCGAACAACAGCGGGACGGCGATCTGGATCGGCGGCGGCACCGGCAACAAGATCTCGAAGAACTCCATTGCGAAGAACGGTTTTGGCATCGACCTCGGCAACACCCGCGACGGACATACGACGAACGATGGCCTCGACGGCGACAGCGGCCCGAACGGGCTTCAGAACCAACCGGTCATCACCCTGGCGCTCGACAATCTGACCGCGCCGACGCCGACGGCAACGATCACCGGAACCCTCTCATCGGCGCCCAACGCGGCGTATTCAATCGAATTGTTCGGGAACACCAACTGTGCGGCGGGCGACTACATCAATGCCGATTCGTATCTGACCACGCTGACGGTCACGACCGACAGCAGCGGCAATGCCTCATTCTCCTTTACGGGGAACTCCATCCTGTACGGAACAGGCGTGTCCGCGACCGCGACCGACGCCCAGAACAATACCTCGGAGATCTCGAACTGCTCGGTGGTCACGCGGCATGGAGCGTTCGCCCTTCCGATGATTCCGTCGAGCGCGTTCGAGGCGGCCGGCAGTGTCAGCGTGCAGATTTCGCGCGTCGGCGGAAGCGTCGGAGCGGTCACGGTCGACTACGCAACATCCGCACCGCCGGCGACGCCTGACCATGATCCGGCCACCCCCGGCGTGGATTACACCCCCATTGCCGGAACGCTCACGTTCGCCGACGGAGAAGTATCGAAGACGGTAACCATCCCGATCCTCGACGACAAGCTCTACGAGACGAATGAGATCATCGTCCTCACGTTGTCGCATCCGACCGGCGGAGCGACGCTCGACTTCATTTCCAGCAACCTGGTCTACATCCTCGATGACGAACCGCAATCGAAGATCTCCATCGCGGACGGCTCCGTCCTGGAAGGGAACAGCGGCATCACCCTGTGCAAGGTCCCGGTCACGCTCAGCACCCCGGCCGGTTTTCCGGTCACGGTGAAGTTCATCGTCGGCAGCCAGGAGAATGCGACGGCCGGCGAGGACTATCAACCGTTCAGCGGCAGCATCACCTTCGCGCCGGGCGAGTCGGTCAAGACGATCGACGTTCCCGTTTTCGGCGACACGACGTTCGAGCTCGAGGAGGTCTTCGGCGTCACTCTTCTTTCGGCCACGCCGGAGAATCTGGTCGCCTTCACGAACTTCGCCGCACACGGCCACATCCTGAACGACGATATCGGCAAGATCACTTGTACGCCGTCGGCCCCCTCGGTGCTGGAAGGGCCGGCGGGGACGATCACGAACGTCGAGATCACCTGCACGCCGGACGCGCAGATGATCCAAGGCTGGATCAACTATCAGGCCGTCAACGGAACGGCGAAACTCCAGGATTCGGATTTCGGGTTCACCAGCGGCTCGATCGTTTTCAACTACGGATCCGGCCCGGCGAAATTCACCGTTCCGATCGTCGGCGACGACACCATCGAGCCGGACGAACAGTTCACGATCAAGCTGACCGCGACCCCTGTCCAGCCCTCGAACTTCGTCGTGGAACCGGCCGAGATCACGGTGACGATCGTCAACGACGACACGCCGGGCGTCGTGACCTGCCAGAGCCTCGGCGCGATCGAGGGGAACAGCGGCCTGAATAACGCGGCCATCGCCTGCGGCTCGCCGAGCAAAATCACCGGAACCATCGATTACGTGACGCACGACGGCACCGCCACCGCGCCGGCCGACTACCAGGCGGTCAGTGGGACGTTGACGTTCAACAACGAGACGACGAAGTCCTTCTTCGTCCCCATCGTCGGCGATACCACGGTCGAGCCGGATGAGCAGTTCACCATCACCCTCACGGCGCACCCAGCCTCCGCGCCGGCGTTGCCTTTCTCGCTCGCGCACGACACGGTCGTGGTGACGATTCCGAATGACGATCAGCCTCAGCCGGCCCAGGTCATCGTCCTTGCACCGGCACGGCTGGCGTCACGAGTGGGCGAAACCACGCAGGTGCGGGCATCTCTCGAGCCTCCCTCGGACACGGCCGTGAACCTTACGATCGTCGCGTTCGATTCATCGATCGCCGATGCGCCCTCAGCGGTTGCGATCGCTCCCAATCAACCGACGTTCATCCCCGTCACGGCAAAGAAGCGTGGCTCGACTTCGGTCTCGGTCAGTGCCGGAAACGGAACCGGCGCGGCGGTGCTACTCGTCGACGTCACGGAAGGCTCGCCGTCCCTCACCGCACTCGAGCCAGCCATGGGATCGGTGCCTGGAGGCGTGAATGTATCGCTTCACGGCGCAAACCTATCCGCCGGCTGCATCGTCTCCTTCGGCGGGATGCCGGTCACAAGCGCGGTGTTCAGCAGCGCCACCACGGCCACCGTCGTCGCCCCGGCGCATGCGGCCGGCACTGTCGACGTCACACTCACCTGTGGCTCGACGTCGTCGACGCTGGAGAAGGCGTTTACGTACGTTGCAAGCCGGGGCCGCTCCACGAGACATTGAAACTGCGGCTTCGCCGCGTTGTCTGCGCCTTGCGGCTCGTTGTCTGCGGCTGCGGCCGCGTAACCCGAAATCATCGCCGGCTGGTTTATCGACCACGCGCCCGCAGGCGCAAACAACCGACAACGCGCCGCAAGGCGCAGACAACGCGCGAAGCGCAGCTACGCCTCGTGACGCAATCCGATCAGGAGGGCCAGGAAGATGGCGCGGATCTCCTGGTCGGAATACGGGCTCGGTTTGCCTGCGCGCTGGGCGACGAGGCGATCGCGGATCATCGCTTCGGTCGCGCCGAGGAGTGCCGAGGCGATGGCCTCGTCGCTCACGTCGGTCCGGAATGTGCCGTCGCGTTTGCCGCGGTGGATGAGCACACGCAGAAGGTTCTCGAATTCGATGAAGCCTTTGGACAGCAGGATCTCCGAGCTGCCGCCGCGGATGCGCCGTCCCTCGAACAGCAGAAGGTAAGCGAGATCGGCGTCCTGCCCGAAGGCTTCGGTGACGGCCTCCAGCACGGCAGCCAGCGCTTCGCGCGCGTCGGTTGCGGCGACGACCACGCTCTGGACGTGCGGATTGAGCGACGCCCAGCAGTCGTTGAAGATCGCTTCGAGGAGCCCTGCTTTCCCCTTGTAGTAGCGTACGAGCTGCGATTCCGAGGTCGCGGCTTCGCGGGCGATGATCGCCGTCGAGGTCTGTTCGAAGCCGAAGCGGGCGAAGAGCGCCTTCCCGGCTTCGATCAGGCGGCGGCGCGAGGTCTGGGTGCTGTCGGCATCGACCGTCATACGTCTCCCAATGGTAGTTATGCGGCGCGAAGACGTCAACCATACAACCGTAATGTGGGCGCGATACGACCAGGATGGGTTAAGAATGGCTCAGCTCATCGTGCCCGAAGGCTGGAGGCGGAGCGCGGAGCGAAGGGGACGAGGGCGATGGCCGGAGCGAGCAGAAGCTCCGCGGAAGAACAAAGAGAAATCTCACGCGCGCCGTCGAGCGATGGAATCTCCTCGGGACGAATGATGAAGATTTTTCGCGGCTGCTCGAAAGCCAAGCCGGCCGGATCGGGTTCATATCCAGCGGCCACGAGCGTCTCGGTGTCTTGTGCGCTGAGGATCCATGCGCGCCTGCTCAAGGCAAAGAAGCGTTCCAGAGCAAACCAGGAGCCTGCAGCATGGCCGCGCTGGCGAATCTCCCATCGCTGGATGGCCACTCGTGCCCGGATCGCTCTGACACGTTCAAACAGCCTCTCGGTCGATCTGTTCATGGAATCGCCTCCAGGCGCTCGATCAGGGTCCGGCTATCCGAGCAACAGCGGCCGAAAGCCTGCCTGCTGAAAATGAGCGTCGGCAGTCAACGCGTCCGTGATCGCTCGCTCTTGCATGACCACAAATGAAACGCAATCTGTCAGTCCCCACTCCTTATCGGCGCGCGATTGAAACAGTTGCATAGCCGCTGCAAACAGTGCCTCTGAAAGAGGGATGATCGCCACGGTCGAGTCATTCTCTAAAGACCTCAGGAGCTGCACCGCGATGTTTCGGAACTTCTGGCGGCCAAGGGCGTTGCCGATTTCCAGCAGAACAGCGCGAGTGGTTACGAGGCGGATTGTTGGATCGATTTCGATCTCACGAGCCAGAGTCAGGGCCTGCTCGTGATGTCTGTCGCATGTTGAGGAAAGCGCGATGGCGTATGAGGTATCGAGAAACAGCTCAGACACGAGGCTCGGCCTCGCCGTAGAGGTATTCCTCGAGGCGTTCAGACCAATCTGCCGGCCCGTCAAGGTTCAGCGCCTGAGCAGTCCGAAGAAACGAGCTTGACTTGTTCTCGTCCGCGACCGTTGTTTCGATCGTGACGCGCACACGGGTGTTCGGTGCAAGAGTCACAGGGCCCTCGGGGCGCAGCACCTCTCCATCATAAGTGGCGAAAACGGTTGTGGTCATTCCTGTTCCTCCTCCGGAGTGTCTTCATCGGCGTAACACTTCATTCTTTGCTTGCTCGCTTGCCCTGCCTCCAAACATCATAGAACGATCGACCCTTCCCAAGAGGTTTCGGAGAACGCCCGAGCCGTTGAGCGGATTTGAACCGGCGAGCGACCTGCTGTTCACGAATCAGCGCGACAGGACGTAACTCTCGATCCCCGCGCGCCGCAGGCGATTGACGGCGGTGGTGGCCATCGTTCGTGAGATGAAGGGTCCGGTGCGGACGAGGAGCAGTCCCTCGCCGCGGTCGGTGAATGGGGTCTCGCCGAGGCGTTCCAGGCGGATGGCGAGCTGGCGGGCGTTGGCGGCATCGCGGAAGGCGCCGATCTGCACGATGAACGCGCCCGCTGTGCCCGGAGCGGGCGGCTTCTTCGATTCGGCAATAGTCGCGGTGATCGCGGTGGTCACGGCGGTTCCGAAGACGATATCGCGCAGCGTGACCGGCTCGGCGGGCAGCGTAATCTCGCGCTTCACAATCCGGCCGCCGGTATTGGCGGTCAGCGAGAGAGGGCCGGCCGGCAACGAGCGGAAAACGAAGTTGCCGTGCTCGTCGACGGCGGCTCGGCGTCCGAGGGATTCGATCATCACCTCATGGGCACCTGCGATCGTGCCGGCCACGCTGCGCAGGGCAACGACGGCGAATGAGGTCGTCCGCGGAACATCGGCCGCGAGGGTCACGCTCTGCTCCCCTTCCTCGATCGCATAGCCGGCCGGCAGCGTCTCCGGCACGAGCGTGACACGATAGGTTCCGGTGGGAACGGCAAGAACGAACCGGCCATCGCTGTCGGTGGTTGCGGCGATGCGGATGTCATTCGGTGCGACGGCGGCGATGGTGACTCCGGCGATTCCGACGTTGGCGTCGCTGGCCACGCGTCCATTCAGTCGCGCCGATGACCAGATGACGCCGAAGTCGACGCGGGCTCGCCCACTGACCTCCACGCGCGACGCGGTCGTGAAATAGGCCGGGTGCGAGGAAGGAAGTTGCGCGATCACGGAGTGCGATCCGGGATCGACGCCGTGGAATGCATACGCGCCGTGGGCGTCGCTGCGCGTGGTCTGGGTGCCGTCGAGCATGACGATGACGTCCGGAAGGGGTGCCGCATTCGCGGCCGAGCCGCGCATCTCCGGATCGAGAAAGACCACGCCTTCGATGGTGGTACGCCGCTGCAGCATGGCCGGCACGCCGTCGAAGCGCTGGCGGACGCCGGCTTCGATGGCCTTCCCATTCTGCTGGAATGCGAGCGCGCCGCCCCGCCACCAGGAGAGAGACCCGAAGACATCGGTCTGCGGGAGAACGCGCCGGCTGTACGACAGCGTTCCGATCGTTGCGGTGCGCGTGGTGCCGACGCTTTCGTCGCGGTCGGCGACGGCGTGGAAGCGGAGCTGGTCGCGTCCCTCTCCGGTCCCGATCCAACTGGCGTCGAAGCCGGCCAGCAGACGGCGGGGCGTGAGGTTCACGTTCAACCCTTCGATGTAGCCGAGGTTGACCAATGCTGGATTGTCGCGCAGCGCGCGCGCAACGTCTTCCGGCGAGTGAACCGAAATGCCGAGACGCTGGAGCGCCAGCGCCAGGCCGGGCTCTTCGCGGAAGATGAGATCGAGCGTCGGCGCCTGGCGCTGGCGCTCCACCCAGAGACTGCTGGTGAATGTCTTATGGCTGGCGCGCGCACCGAGGCGGACGACATCGCCGTGGCGGCTGGCGTTGTCGTTCTCGAGCACGCGCGCGGAGATCGATGCTCCGAACGACGGCCGGTCGTACGCCACTCCGGCGGGAATGGCAATGGTGCGGATCGAGCGCGCCGTGGTGCGCAGCTCATTCACCGATGCGCCGCTGGTAATGGTCAGACGTGGTGTGGCCGTGTATCGCAACGTGAGCGAGCCGTTCGAGAACGTCTGCCGCAGCGACTGGAAATGATAGTCGTCGTACGCGGCGAAGGTCTCCGCGGTCAGGCGCGAGGTGGCGCGGCGCGTCCAGGTGAGCTCCCCGTGCGTGCCGGGGATGTCGCTGATGCCGAGCGTTGGAAAGTCGCTCGGTTTGAAGGTGACGTGCCCGAGAAGATGGTCGCGTGCCGTGTCATACCGAAGATCGGCGGCCGCGGCGATGGAGCGGCTCACGCCGACTTCACCGCGAAGCCAGAGCGCGTCGGTGCGGCGGTACTCGGCGGCCAGAGCGCCTTCGACGCCGCGACGGGCCGTGGTCAGCTTCGGTTCCGAGAGGAATCCGTAGAGCGACGGCGTCCAGCGGATTCCGCCGCGATCGATGCCGTATCCGATTCCCGCCACCCAGCGGCGATCGGCGGGGAGGAAGAGATCCTCGTACATGGTGGCCGCTGCATAGCCGGCATGCAACTCGAGGGTGTGGTCGATCAGATGGAATCCGCGCACCTGCGTTCCGTGAACCGTGAGCGGTGAGGCATCGACGTAGTCGTCGCCGAACGTGATCTCGCGATGCGGCGTATTGACGCGATAGAACACCGATGGAAACGCGGTCGACGAGCCGCCGAACCGCTCGCCGAGGTAGTGCACGTTCAGGAGATGAAACTGAGATTGGCGCTCGCCGTCGCGCATGAACACGTCGAACGAGCTCTGCAGCCGCGAGGTGTCGCTGGCGTAACGCGTCTCGAATCGGCCGATGGGCTCGTTGGCAGCCACGGCGTGTGGAATCGAGGCTCCCCGCGCGGGGCCGACGGTGACGAGAAACGCGGTCGTTCGGGACGCGGTCACGGCGATGAGCTGCGTCGTCCCGGAGCCGCGGCCGGTCAGGGCAACGCGGCCGGCGCGCACCACGACCACATCGACGATGGCCGGATCGATGGCGTAGGCGGCGGTGGCACCGTCGATGTCGATGGTCACGCTCTCATGTACGTGGACGGTGACGTTGTCCGCGCGCGTGTTGAGCGCGAAGAGAATGACAGCGGCGAGGAGCAGGGGTCTCATCGGACGTCGAATTCCGCGGCCGAGGTCACGCTGGTTGCGGCGAGTTGATAGGTCATGAGAGCGCGGTAGTGGCCGGGAGCGAGATCGCCGGCGTATTCGGCGCGAACATCGGTCCGTTCGCCGGGGAGAAGACGCCGGGCCGGGACCGGCGTGCGTCCCAGGAGAATGCCTTTCCCGCTGACGATGGCGAGCATCCCCGTGGCCACGAACGGCTCAGGGCCGCTGTTGATCAGTTGCTGGGTGACGGCGAGGTTGGAGGTGGCGGTGGGGGGATGAACGTCTAGGGGCGTAGACGACGAGAGAACGTCGTCCGAAAGCGCGAAGGTCATCAGCATGCCGAGGGAGACGGTCGATCCGACGGAGCCGTGTTGCAGTCTGGTCGTGCCGTGGAAGAGCGCCAGGATGGCCCGGGCTGCCGGTTTCGGGGGGATGGTGACGGTCACATCGACGCGCACGCTTTGACCGGGTCCGAGGGTGACGGACTTGCGCGAAAAGGTGGCGGTAGCGGCCACGCTTCCGGGGAGCTGGCCCGCGTCGACGTAGACGCGGCGGCCGTCGCGGATCACGATGTCCTGCGCTATGAGATCGAACGAGAACGGCTGTGAGGCGCCGTTGGTCAGTTTCATCGACTGCGTGGTGCTCTGACCGGCGGTGCCGCGCAAAATGACGGCCGCGGGAGAGATGGAGAGCGAGCCTCCGCCGGCGGCCGCGGTCATGGCAACCGCCAGGATGAGTGTTGCAATCGATAGGACCCGCATCGTTGAATTCCTCAGTCTTGCATGTTTACTGCCTGAATTATTGAGCGATTACGTCCCAGGAGATGGCGGCGGCAATCGGACCGGGTGCGACGGTGTCGCTGATTTCGATTTCCAGGGTGTGAAAGATGACCGTGCCGATTGCGGCATGGGTATCGATGACGACTGGCGCTTCCGTGAGCAGCTTGCCGTCGAGCCGCATCGATGTGCGGCCGTCTGTCGATTCGAGATGAGCGGAGACAGTGACCATTCCCGAGGCGGTACCGGCCGTGCGGACAACGCGTAGGCCAAAACGCCGCTGCACGCGCGCGCCGCGCTGACGGCCGCCGGGATGGCCGGCGACATCGCGGACGTCGAGCCAGGCGTCGCCGCCGGCCGCGGTAAAGCCGCTGTCCGCGGCGGGGGCGTCGACGAAAACGATCGAGAGGGCGTCGTCGATGACCGGCGCCGCCGAACGCCTCCGCGCCGCCGATGCCGGCACAGCCAGCAGTGCCGCCAGGATAACGATCGCGAATTGACGTTTCATACGCTCTCCCAGTACGACAATGCCGGAGGGCACGATTGCCCTCCGGCACCGTTTACTGCGGCTGGTTTGTCCTAATTGGATGCCGCCGTAAAGTTGATGGTGTTGTCAATCGCGGCGGCCGCGGCGCTATCGGCCACGACGATGTCCCACGAGTAGCTGCCGGTCGAGGCATAGGTGCCGGTCGACGTCAGCGTGGTGGCGGCGCTGTCGCTGAGGGTGCTGCCGTTCAGCTTCCAGGCGATGCCGCTGGCAGGAGCGCTTCCGAGCTGCGCGGTGAGGGTGTAGTCGGTGCTGGTGAGATTGGCCTTGACGACCTGGATGCCGACCGTCGACGAGAGCGTCCAGTTCGAGGCGCCGCGGGCAAGCGTGAAGCCGGTCGGCGCGGAGCCGAACTTGCTGATGTTGCCGAGATCGGAGCTGGCGGCGGCGGTGCCGGTCCCGCTGGTCGTGCCACCGGCGGATTCGACGGTCAGGCTGATCGAGCTCTCGACGGTGCCGGTGACGGTGAGGGTGCCCGAGCTGGTGGCAGCGGAGGCGGTGGATGCAACGGCGACTAAGGCGACGATGAAACAGACTGCAAGGGCGTTCTTCATTTTTTTCTCCTCTTTCTTGTGACTTCTGGTGGTGAAGTCGCCGAGAGGGGGAGAAAAAATACAGAGGGCCAAAACAAATCCGCGGATGGCGCAGAAAAACGGAGATGAAAACAGGGTCATCCTGAACCGCCCCTTCGACCCGGGAGTTCATTTAGATCGTCGGCACCCTGTACCTCGTCGAGACCCTTCTCCCCCAGCGGTTTCTTGCTGGGGGAGAAGGTGCCGAAGGCGGATGAGGGGGCGTTTTACGAGGACGTCATTCGCGCGCCTTCGAGCGCTCTCGGACCAGCGTCGGTAAATCGCGCATGTCTCGTAAAGCGCCCCCCTCATCCGGCTTCGCCTTCTCCCCCCGCGCAAGAAACCGCGGGGGGAGAAGGGCTCTCGACGAAGGGAGTGGCAAGGCCTCTCGCTTGTCCTACTTCTTCGCGCTCGGCGCCCGTTTCGGGAACGGCGGGCGAACGTCCTTCTGCGGTGGATTGGCGGCCAGTTGTTTCATCGCGACTTCGATCGCTTTCTCGAGCTGCGGGTCGCGTCCGGCGATGATGTCGGCCGGGGTCTGCTCGACGTCGAGATCCGGCGGCACGCCTTCGTTCTCGACCACGAAGCCTTCCGGAGTCCAGATGCCGAGGTTCGGCGCGGTGATCTGACCGCCGTCCATCAGCACGGGAAATCCGAGAATCCCCACCAGCCCGCCCCAGGTACGCTTCCCGACCAGCGTGCCGAGCTGCAGCTTGTGAAACATCCACGGCAGAAGATCGCCGCCGGAGCCGGCGGTCTCGTCGATGATCATCACCTTCGGCCCCTGAATCGACGCCAGCGGCGTCTTCAGGTCGCCGCCGTAACGCATGGCCCAGTGGCTGATCATCGGACGGCGGAGGATGTCGATGTAGTAGTCGGCCACGCTGCCGCCGCCGTTGTGGCGCTCGTCGACGATGATGGCGTCGCGGTCGGCCTGCGGGAAGAAGTAGCGCTTGAAGTAGGTGTAGCCGGCGCCGGCGGTGTTCGGCACATAGACGTAGGCGACGCGCCCGTTGGTGGCCTCGGTGACCTTGCGCAGGTTGCCTTCGACCCAATCGCGGTTGCGAAGGTTCGATTCGTCTTCGACGGGGACGACTTTCACGACGCGCGAGCCTGTGCCGTCGGCGTTTGGTCCGACCGTCAGCTCGACGATGCGTCCCGCGGTCTGTTCGAAGCGGCTGTAGAGATCTTCGGGATACTTGAGGTCTCTGCCGTCGACCGCGAGGAGGTACTCCCCAGCCTTCACATCGACGCCGGGCTCGGTGAGCGGCGAGCGGAGCTCGGGGTTCCAATTGAGACCGCCGTAAACCTTGGCGAAGCGGTAGCGGCCGTTGTCGACTTTGTAGTCGGCGCCGAGCAAGCCTCCGGGGATCGACTCGACGTCGGCCAGAGAATCGCCTCCACCGAGGCGATGATGGCCGACGGAAAGCTCGGACGACATCCACATCATCACGCGGTTGAGATCGCCGCGCACGGCCAGGTCGGGCAGGAAGACAGCATACTTGGCGCGCATGGCGTTCCAGTCGGCGCCGTGCATGTCGGGGTCGTAGAAGTAGTCGCGGTTGATACGCCAGGCCTCATCGAAGATCTGCCGCCATTCGGCGCGCGGATCGATCTTGACCTGGATCTTGTCGATGGGGAGCTTGAACTTGGAAGGATCGAGCTTGTCGCCGACGTCGATAAGCGAGAGGCCGTCTTTATCGAGCAGCATCCGCTTGCCGTCGGCGGATAGCTGGAAGCCATCGACCTTTTCGAGCAGCGTCTCTTCCTTGCGCTTTTCGAGGTCGAAGCGCTGCAGGCTCGTTTCGGCGTTGCCGAAACGGTTGAAGCCTTCCGACTTGAGATAGAAGATCTGCCCGCTCTTGCCGACCTGCAGCGAGTCGTAACCGGCGGGTTTCGGCGGGAGCGACACGATGCGCTGCGTGAGGCCGTCGAAGTCGACGACGACTTTGACCGCTTTCGAGGCCGCGGACTTCGTCTTGTCGGCGCTGGCCTTCTCGTCGGCCGGTTTGTCGCTGGCCTTCGTCTCCGGCTTCATGGCCGATTCGTCGGCGCTCTTCGCGGCTTCTTCGTCGCTCTCTTTCGCGATCGGCGAGACGACGCCCTTCGGCAGGACGGCCAGGTAGATCGACTGCGTGGCCCGCAGGTCGGCGTTGGACTGCGCGAACCAATCCTCGACCGGTCCGGCGTCCGTCGAGGCGAGGAAATAGAGGTACTTGCCGTTCGGATCGAACACCGGCTGGCTGGCGTCGGTGTAGGGATCGGTGAGCGGGTACGACTTCTTCTCGCTGACCGAGTAGAGATAGATGCGGTTCATGTACGTCGGCGTATTGCGCGTGTAGGCCAGCCACTGCGAGTCGGGCGACCAGGAGTGATTGAGCACGCGCACGGGGCCGTAGAGGACGTCACTTGAGACTTTGTCGCCGGCGCCGGTGGCGACGTCGACGACATGGATCGAGCGCGAGTTGTCGGCGAAGCTGATCTTCTTCGAGTCGGGAGACCACTTCGGTTCGTCGTAGAAACCGGCGCCGTCGATCTTGATCTCGCGCGGCGTCCCCTTCCCTTCCTGGTCGCCGATGTAGAGGCGGTACTCGCCGCTGCGGTCGGAGAACCAGGCCATCGACTTGCCGTCCGGCGACCACGCCGGCGAGCGGTCGTTCGCGGCGGGAGTGTTGGTCAGATTGCGGTCGTCGCCTTTCTCGCGCGGCACGGTGAAGATCTCGCCGCGGAACTCGATCGCGGCCCGGGCACCGGAGGGCGAGATGGAAGCATTGCGGATGTACTTCTTCCCTTTGACGAAGCGCGGCAGCGACTCGACGAGGTCGGCGGCGACGCCGATCTTCAGGCGGTTGTCACTGGCCGTCTTCGGATCGAGCAGATGGATGTAGCCGGCCTGCTCGTAGATGATCTTGCCGCCTCCGGCCGATGCGTTGACGACCGGGAAGTCGGTGTGATTCGTCAGGCGCGTGATCTTCTTCGAGCCAGGGTCGTAGCTGTAGATGTTGAACTCACCGTCGCGGTCGGAGCGGAAGTAGATCCTGCCGTCGAGCCACATCGGATCGGTGTCGTTGCATCGGCCCGCCGGCTGCGGCACGTGCTCGGTGGCGTAGGTGGCGGTGTCGAAGATGACCAGGTTCGAGACCTGCCCGCCGCGGTAGTGCTTCCACTCGTTGAAGGCGTCGCCGAGCGGGACGTAGACGATCTTCTTTCCGTCCGACGAGTAGACCGCCTTGGCCGCATGCGGAATGGGAAGCTTGGTGGCCATTCCGCCGCCGACCGGTACCGTGAAGAGCTGGACGTAGCGTCCGGTGTAGACCTCGCGCGGCGATGTGAAGAGCACGTTCGCGCCATCCGGGGTGAATCCGAGCGCGACGTCATTCCTCGGGTGCCACGTCAGCCGCTTCGGCACTCCCCCCTCGGAGGGGACGACATAGACGTCCGTGTTGCCCTCATATCGTCCGGTGAAGGCGATCCACTTCCCATCGGGCGAGAAGCGCGGCCCCGATTCGATGCCGGGATGCGACGTCAGCCGCCGTACACCCGTGCCGTCGAGGTTCGCCACCCAGATGTCGTTCGCATAGGCGAAGGCGATGCGATCGCCGCTGACCGCTGGATCGGAGAGAAGCCGGGTGTCGTGGATGTCGACCGCGAGAAGCGGAAGTGCAGTCAGCACGAGAACGGAGAGCAACAAGGCACGAACGCGCATTTTGGAAGCTCCTGCAAGGTGGGATGGACTGGCCGCGCGACTGTAGCGCGAAAGTGCGGCGGATTAAAATGACGAAATGGCAAACGCACGAGCAAAGGGCAAGCCGGACGCGGCCCTCGCGCTGACCCGGGACATCTGCCTTGCTCTCCCCGACACCGAGGAGAAGATCGCTTGGGGCTCTCCAACGTTTCGCGTACACGGGAGGTTGTTCGTGATGTTCACCAACAACCACCACGGCGACGGCCGCATCGCCATCTGGGCCGCCGCCCCGCCCGGCGCCCAACTGGATCTCGTCGCCGCCGATCCGACGCACTTCTTCGTCCCTCCCTACGTCGGGGTGAACGGCTGGGTGGGGATTCGCCTCGATACGAAGCTTGCCAAGGGCGCGATCGCGGCTCTCATCGAGCAGGCATACCGGACGATCGAGCAGAAGCGGGGCTCGGCAAAGAAACGGAATCGCATCAATCCTTGACCGTAGCCGGGATCGACGCGCCGAGGAGCTTCCGCACCACCCTCTCTGCCTTCTCCAGGCCGCTCTTCTCCAGAATCTCAATGGCAAGGTCGCGCGCTTTCTCCATCAGTTCGTAATCGCGGACGACGTGGCCGAAGCGGAAGCGCAGCGCGCCGGACTGGCGGGTGCCGAGGAGCTCGCCGGGGCCGCGGAGCTTGAGATCGAGATCGGCGAGATCGAAGCCGTTCAGCGTTTTCGCGAACTGCGTGAGCCGATCCTTCTCCTTGTCCGAAACCAGCACGCAATACGACTGGCGCGTTCCGCGGCCGACGCGGCCTCGGAGCTGGTGGAGCTGGGAGAGTCCGAAACGGTCGGCGTCGATGATCAGCATGAAAGATGCGTTGGCCACGTCGATCCCGACTTCGATGACGGTGGTCGAGACCACGATGTCGATCTCCCCACGCTTGAAGCGTTGCATCGTCTCTTCTTTCTCCGCGGCGGGCATACGGCCGTGCATCATGGCCACGCGCCGGTTCGGAAAGCGCAGCTTCGTCGCTTCGAAACCGACCGTCAGCGGCTTGAGGTTCGACTTCACCGATTCCTCGATGATGGGATAGACGATGTAGGTCTGGGCGCCGGCGGCGATCTCGGAATCGATGAAGTGGTAGACGCGCTCGATCTGCGCGGCCGACCGGACCGCGGTCTTGATCTGCTGGCGTCCCGGCGGAAGCTCGTCGATCACGGAGAGCTCGAGGTCACCGTACATCGCCAGCGCCAGCGAGCGGGGAATCGGCGTGGCGGTCATGACCAGGATGTCGGGCGTATCGCCCTTGGCGAAGAGACGCTGGCGCTGCTCGACGCCGAAACGGTGCTGTTCATCGACGATGGCCAGGCCCAGCGAGTGGAAGACGACGCGGTCTTCGAGCAGCGCGTGCGTGCCGACCACAAGCTGAAGATAGCCGTCGCGCAACGCCGCCAGAAACGTCCGCCGCTCGCCGGCGGTCATCGAGCCGGTGGCCTTGGCCACGGTGATGGAGTCGTCAACTAGTTGACGGATGCGCTGGTAATGCTGCTCGGCCAGGATCTCCGTCGGCGCCAGCAGCGCCACCTGGTGCCCGTTGCGAATCATGATGATCGCGGCGATGAGGGCCACGATGGTCTTGCCGCTCCCGACGTCCCCTTCCAGCAGGCGGTACATCGGCTTTTCCGATTGCAGGTCCGTGGCGATTTCCTTGACCACCCGCTTCTGCGCCCCGGTGAGGCGGAACGGCAGGATGCGCCTGACCTCGGCGCGCAGCTCGTCGTCGACGGCGATCTTCCGGCTCTTCGTCTTCACCTCTTCGCTGGCGCGGCGGACGCGGAGCGCCAACTGCAAGGTGAAAAATTCCTGCAGGATGATGCGGACGTGCGCGCGCGAGCGGCGGCTGAGGAAGGCGGCATCGAGCTGCGGGGGCCGGTGGATCTGCTCGAGCGCGGGGGCGAGATCGATCACGCCGAGCCGCTTGCGAAGCGCGGGCGGGAGCGGGTCCTCGATCGATGGAAGCGCCGCCAGCGCGCCGCCGATGATCCGCCGCAGTGCCTTCGGCGGGATGTTGCCGACCTTCGAATAGATCGGCACGATGGCGCCGTCGTCATCGTCATCGCCCTCGAATGTTTCCCAATCGGCGCTCTCGATCTGGAGCTGTCCGTAGGCGGAGATCTTCGGCGCCCCGAAAACGGACAGCCGGTCGCCCCGCTTGATCTGATCGCCGAGAAAACCCTGATTGAACCAGACCAGCTTCACCGCGCCGGTGCCGTCCTCGAGGACTACCTCGAACACGTTCATCCGCCGCAAGCGGGTGATGTGCATGTTCGCCGACATCACCTTGCCCCGCAGAAGGATGGGCGTGTCGACGTGCCGCCCGACATCGGCGATACGCACCGGATGACGCCGGTCTTCGTATCGGTACGGCAGGTAATAGATGAGGTCTCCGGCCGTAGCCAGCCCTGCCTCCTCGAGCTGCTTGGCCCGACTCGGCCCGGCACCCGGGAGGAGGCGGACGGGCGCATCGACGGTGATCGTCACGCTATGTATTGTGCCGTACCGCTGCGCTTCGCGCGTTGTCGGTTGTCGGTTGATTGCGGCGTCGCCGCGTTGGTGAGATGGACAAACCGATAACCGACAACCGATAACCCGCGAAGTTCTACGTTTTGTAGATCGAGGTTTAGTCGAACAGCGCCTTCATGGCGATCAGGCCGATCTTGATGGAGTCGCCGTTGTGGATCGTCACCGGCATTCCGGTGGGGATGCGCTGGTCGTTGACATACGTCCCGTTGACGGTTCCGACCTCTTCGAGGACGCAGTAGTCGTGGCCGCTGCGGATGATCTTGGCGTGGCGGCGCGAGACAGAGCGGTTTGCATCTACCGAGGTTAGATCGACGTCCGGGAGGATGCCGGTGACCGGATCGGCGCGGCCGATGGTCGTTTCGTCGCCTTTGCTGAAGAAGAACTCCGCGCCGGTGGTGACGTCGACGAGGCGATGCCGGTGGTGAATCTCGCTCGGCGCGCTTCGCGTGGCATCGAGGGAGCCATGCTCGCTGTCGACCTCGCGTCCCACGAGGCGCTCCAGCAACGTGTTCGCTTCCCGCAGCCGTTTCGAGTACTTCCGGATGATGCGCACCGCGACCTCGGGGTTCTTGTGCAGCATCTCGTCGAAGCGGGCGCCGTTGATAGCCAGGGCTCGGACCTCGGTGGCGGCGATGGCGTCGGCGGTGCGGGGGACGCTCTCCAGCACCGCCATCTCGCCGAAGAAGTCGCCCTTCTCGAGGTGGGAGAGCACGTGCGACTCGCCGTTGATGTGCTTGACGATGTTCACTTCACCCTCCTGGATGATGAACATCTCGGTCCCGAGCTCTCCCTGTCGGAAGATCACGTCGCCGGCGGCATAGATACTCGACGAGTCCTTCACCGGATCCTTTCCGCCGGTCGTCTTGAAAACGGTTTTCATGACCGAACCGCCGGTTCAACAAGAGTGAGCGTGCGATCCCGGGTACTGACGCGGACGAGGCCGCCGACCGGCATCAGGAGATTGTTTCCCTGATGGCCGAACGGCAGATCGCGTATGACCGGAATGTTGCTGAAGGCGAAGAATTCATGCAGCAGCGCCGCGATTTCCGCCTCGCTCCCGCAGTCTTTCAACGTCCCGATGACCACAGCTCGGATTTTTTTCAGTCTACCGGACAGCCTTAAGTGGGTCAACATTCGATCGATGCGGTAGACAGGCTCGTCGGTGTCCTCGAAAAACCAGACGCCGTCCTCGACCCAGAAGTCGTACGGCGTCCCGGTCAGTGCAGTGGTCAGCGATAGACAACCGCCGAAGAGGACTCCTTCCGCCTCGCCTTCGAAGACGACCTGGTCCCTGTTGAAGTGGTGGGTCAGCGGTGCCTCGCCGGCGAGCATGGCCCAGAACCACTGTTCGATGTCAGGGGAGAGTCCGTTGAACCAGTCGAGGTTCACCATCGGTCCGTGAAAGGAGGCGACGCCGCAACGGACAGCGACCGCCTGATGGAGGGCGGTGATGTCGCTGAATCCGACGATCGGCCGCGGATTGGCGGTGATGGCGTCGTAGTCGACACGATCGAGGATGCGCATGGCCCCGTACCCCCCTCGGGCGAAGAAGAAGGCGTCGACGTCGTCAGACTTCAAGTAATGGTTCAACTGTTCGAGGCGCTCGTCATCGTCGCCGGCGAGATAGCCGCGATACCGATGATCGATGTTGCCGGCCAGGGTGACGCGTAGTCCGCGCTCTTCGAGCGTGCGCACGGCCGCTTCGATGCGCGGCATCTCGGAGGGGGACGAGATCGCGAGAACGACGACGCGGCCGTTGCGTGGCAACGCGCGGGGACGAATGAGCATCGCGTACAAGATAGCAAGGACGATGCTGAGCGGGCCGTGAGAGGAGTAGCGGGATAAAGCGCCGCTGGTTGTCGGCACGAATGGCAGAAAGTGTCAAAACGTGTGGAGTGGACCTGTAAGCCGAATTCTGTTCCCCGCGCCGAAGCGAGGGGTGAAGATCATTCGTCTGCCACGCGCGTTGCCGCGGTGGTCAAGCAACCTACCCGGAAGCTCATAACGGAGACGGGCGGCTCCATGACTTCCCTATTTGGTCTTGCTCCGCAGGGGGTTTGCCGTGCCGCCCACACTTGCGTGGGGCGCGGTGCGCTCTTACCGCACCGTTTCACCCTTACCTCCTCCTCTTGCCTTGCGGCTCGAGGCGATCGGCGGTCTATTCTCTGTTGCACTTTCCGTCGCGTCGCCGCGCCTGGCCGTTAGCCAGCCTGCTGCCCGTGAGAGTTCGGACTTTCCTCGACGCCGCACAGCGCCGCGATCCTCCAGTCCACTCCACACGGCAGGGGTAACACGGATGGGATCAGGTCATTCCGCAGCGCGAAAAGCATTGAACCACAGAGGCACAGATGACACAGAGAAATGAAGACGGAAGGATGAAGGATGCATCAGACAGTGCTTTCATCCTTCATCTTTCAGATTTCATCCTTGATCTCTGTGTTCTATGTGTTCTCTGTGTCTCTGTGGTTCAATCGCCTTTTATCACAGACGTTAAATTGTTGCTGTTTCAGTCGCTTACAATCAATGTCGGCGCGCCGACATCAAAATACGTTCCGGTTTTTCGGGTCGGAAAACCACGCCAGCCATTCCTCGCCGGCGACGCGTTCCTCCCCTTGCGGCAGGTTCTCCAGCTCCGCCAGGAAACCGCCCGGATCGACGACATCGACCTCCCTTCGCTGAATGCGTGCGGCGAGCGCGCGATCGGCGGTGACGACTTTCCAGCCGGTGCCGGTTGCGACCCTCTTCACGATCAGATCGTCGGCGGAACGGGAGCCGCTGAAGATGACACTCACGCTGCCGAGGTGCCGTCCGAAATGCTCCGGCTCCGGACCGTCGAAATAGCAGGCAACCTTGGTCCGCCGGGCACGTGCGAAGTTTGCCAGGGCACGGAGGAGCTGCCGTTTGGTATCGGCGGCATCGCGCGAGGCGCCAGCGCGGCCGAGAAGGTTGTTGCCGTCGATGACCCAGCTCATCTCCTGACGCCGCGAATGCGCCGGTGGACGACCACGAACAGCATCACGATCACACAAATCGTCAGGATCACCAGCGATGGGAGGAAGATGGCGATGGCAGCGTTGACGAACGCGAAGCCGTCTTCGAGGAGGGAGAGCACCGGATTTCCCATACCGGCCGTGGTCAGCGTGCTCAATCCACGCAGCGTGGCCTTGGTGGCGTGCGATCCAAGCGCGGCCCCTCCGGCGAGCACCGAGGCCAGGATCACCGCCCCGTGCGGGATCTTGTCCGACACGGCAGCCCAGGCTACCAGTGCGCCGGCCACCGGACGGATCAGGGTGTGGATGACGTCCCAGGCGTGATCGACGGCCGGCACTTTGTCCGCTGCGAACTCGATGAGGTAGAGGATGGCAACGACGATCAGGACCGGCGTCGTGGCGAAGAATCGCGCCATCTCGTCATGAAACAGCGCCGGCTGCCAGCGCGCCACGAGGCCGAAGACCAGGAGCGTGGCGTAGGCATTGATGCCGGCGCCGAGGCCCAATCCGACCGACGTGAGAAGTGATGGAATCATCAGCGTGGGATCTTGACCACCACCGGAGCTTTCCCCAGCGCGGCGGGCTTGGTGGCGGCATTCGCCTCCGCGCTGCTGTTGAATCGCCCCCAGAAGACGCGGTAGCACGGCCTGCCGTGATAGCTGATCGGCACAAACCAGACCTTGTCGCCCACCTCGGACAGCGCCCGGGTGATCGACGTCGTCTCGCAGACGAGCTCGAACTGAACGGTGTAGTTGCCGCTCTTCTGTGCCACGAAATCACGCGCCATCCCGTCATATTTCGCGCGCACGGCATCGGAACCGGGAGACGGCGATGAGGCGTTGCTGGACGATGGGGTGTTGGTGATCGTCGCACCCGCGGAAGTGCGTTGGAGATGGGTGGCCTGCGTAGCCGTGACGGGGGGCGCCACGATGGGAGGCACGTTCGGAGCGCTGGCGGCGTGGACAGACGGCTTCGGGGCCGTGGTTGTGGGGTGCACTACGAGTGGCCGGGCGGTCGAGGTGATGTGGACCACGAGCGGCGGAGCGGTGGTGGTGGTGTGGGTCGCGAGCGGCGGCGCGGTGGTGGTGGTCTGCGCGACGGCAGGCGGTACAGTCGCGGTAGCCGTCTGGGGTGAGGACGTAACCGTCGTCGTGGTCGCGGTCGAAGTCGTCGACGTGGATGTCTTCGGGCCATCGGCAGGATGGAGCTTGGGAGTCTTGTGGCGAACGATGACGACCGGCTCCGGAGTGCCTCGGTTCTGCCACCAGAGCCAGGCAGGGTACGCGGCACCGGCAAGAATCAGGATCACGAGCGTGATCAGGAGCAGTCCGACACGGCTTCGAGGCTTGGCCGGCTTCGTCGCTGGCGGGTCGATCGACGTCGGAACTGCCTCGCTTCCATGCACCGGTACCGCCGCGCGGCGCGCCGCCTCGATCTGGGCGTCGTCGAAGCCCCACTGCGGCTCGGCTGCCGGTGCGAGCGGCGGGGGGGCGATCTCTGTCGACTCGTCGGGCTCGTCCCAGACGGAGCTCGACGGCGGCTTCGGCGCGGGCCCCGGTGGCGTCCAGGCGGGCGCGCTCACCGCCGGGACTTCCATGGTCGCGCTTTCCGCCCACTGGGTAACTGCCGGCGCTGCCGGCGCAACGTCGTCCAGCGTGAAATCGGGATTCTCGACGTCCCATTCAGAGGTCGACGCTGATGGCGCATAAACCTCATGTTCTGCTGCAGGTTTGCCGACGCGATTCAGGAGGCGAAGAAGCCTCAGCGCCTCCAGCAGTTTGTAGACATTGAACACTTCCTTGCCCGACCTGCCAGCGACCTCGGCGGCCGTACTGACGCCGTCGATCTGCGCGGCGATCTGCTCCGCATCTTCGTTCAGACCGAGTCGCCGGAAGGCGTCGTCGAAGTTTGGTGCCTTCTCGAACACCGCGTTCCCGCTCTCCATCGCCTGTTCGGACTTCGAGCGGTCGTTGTCGGTGACCACCAGCTCGACGATGATCTGGGACAGCGAAAAGAGCGTCCCCTCCTCCCGCTTCGGCAGATAGTCGGCGACGATGGTGTAGGAGCCGGTCTTCCAGCCGATGATCGAGCGGAGGATGCCGATGACCTGAACGCGGCGGGCCCACGTAAGCTCCTTGCGGGTGATGAAGCCGAGTCCGAGAAGGGCGTCGCCGAGGGTCTCGCTCTCCTTGCGCTTCGCCAGCGCCTGCTTTACGTGCTCGCGGGTGACCTTGTTCGCGCGCTGGAGGATCTCATCGATGGCGTCGGTGCGGTCGTTCGTCGATGCAGAGAGGACGTCGCCCTCTTTGAAGTAGACGATTTTGATGATGCCGTCGCTCTCGAAACGGATCGCGCCGGTGAACTGCTCGCCCCCGAGCTCGACGAGCCTCTCAATCAGATCGATCTCGCCGATTTCGCCTTCGAAGCTCATTGTTTCCCCCGCCCGGCTGTTAGCTTTTTAGCTCTTGGCTGTTAGCTCGTAGCTCTTAGGACCGCCGCGCATTATCGCACGCACATTTTCCAACTGTACGTTGGTGTGCGTTGCTTAATCCCCTAACAGCTAAGAGCTGACAGCTAACAGCTACGAATCATGCAGCTCGTCATACAACGTCTGCCCCACTTTTCGCCCCAGAACGTTCATCAGATCCTGCGCGGAGGCTTGCTTCACGCCGGAGACGCTGCCGAAACGCTCGAAGAGCAAGCGCCGGCGCTTCTCTCCGATGCCGGGCATGTCGTCCAGCGCGCTGTGAAGGGTGCGCTTCGAGCGGCGACGGCGATGCGAGGAGACCGAGAAACGATGCGTCTCGTCGCGGACCATTTGCAACAGTTGCAGCGCCGGGTCGCGGCGCTCAAGGCGGATCGGTTCCTCGCGGTCGGGGACATAGATCTCCTCTTCACGCTTGGCCAGGCCGGCGATCGGGATCTCCTCGATGCCGAGCTTGTTGAGCGCCGCCAATGCGGCATTGAGCTGCCCCCGGCCGCCGTCGATCAGAATCATGTCCGGCAGCGTCTTCCCCTCATCCAGCAGCCGCCGGTATCGGCGATCGACCGCCTCGGCCATGGAGCGAAAGTCATCCGCCCCTTCGACCGTCTTGATGTTGAAGACGCGGTATTGCTTCTTATCGAACTTGCCGCGGTCGAGGACGACCATCCCGGCCACGGAATCGCTCCCCTGGATGTTCGAGATGTCGAACGACTCGATGCGGCTCATCTCTCTGTCAAACCCCAGAATCTGCCCAAGTTTCTGTGCAGCGATCTGCAACCGGTCCTGCGTCGACTTGCGGAATCGCGACTCGTGTGACAGCCGCGCATTGCGGTTCACCAGCTCGATGCGGTCGACTCCCCTGCCACGCTGCGGCACGCGCAGCGCCACCTTGCGCCCGGCCTGTTCGGTCAGCCAGGCGGTCAGAAGGTCGCACTCCTCGACCTCGAACGGAATGAGCACCTCGCGCGGGATGAAGAGATTGTCCTGGTAGTACCGCTGCAGAACCTCGCCGAGGAAGTAACTCGGCTGGTAGATGTCGACCTTCTCCCAGAACAGCTCCCGGCGGTCGACCACGTTGCCGTCACGGATGACGAAGAGCTGTACGGCGACGTCGCTCCCATCCTCGTGCAATCCCCAGACGTCGGCATCCTCGTCTTCCGCCGACGCAACCTGCTGCTCCGCCTGCACCCGCTCAACGGTACGGACGAGGTCGCGGTAATACGTCGCCATCTCGAAGTTCTCGGCCTCGGCGGCGACGTACATCCGCTGCGTCAGCCGGCTCTGCAGCTCGTTCGTCTTCCCGCCCAGGAAGAGCACCACGTCGTCGACCATGTCACGGTACAACTCCGGCGTCGTCAGCCCCACCACGCAGGGGCCGAGACATTGGTGCATGTCGTAATAGAGGCAAGGCCGCGGAAGAGCGTTCCGGCCGGCGACGATGTCGAGGTCGCAACTGCGCAGCTTGAACTGATCGGCGACGAGCTTCAAAAGCCGGCGCGCCGTGCCGGCGAAGAACGGGCCGTAGAAGAGATCGCCCTTCTTCCGGTCGAGCCGGCGAGTGAAGACGACCCGCGGGTAGTCCTCCGACATGGTCACCTTGATGTAGGGATAGCTCTTGTCGTCCCGCAGCAGAATGTTGTAGCGCGGCTGGTTCGACTTGATGAGGTTGTTCTCGAGAAGGATGGCCTCGAGCTCGTTGTTCGTGGTCACGAAATCGATCGTCTCGATCTCGTTGATCAGCGACATCGTCTTGCTGTCGCGGGCTCCGCGCCCGACGAGGTAGGAGCCTACCCGGCTCTTGAGGTTCCGCGCCTTTCCGACGTAGATGACTTCCCCCTCGGCGTTCTTGTGCATGTAGACGCCAGGTCGGTCGGGCAGCTCTTTGAGCCGCGCTTTGAGACGTTCGAAACGGTCGGACATCAGGAGCAGCCAGAACAACTTACGTGTGGTTTGTCATCCCTCGGCAGAAGGGTCAATGCGCTGACTGGTCAACTTGTTGACGAGTCAGGAAGCCGGGCCAGGAACTCCCCCGCCGCACCGCGAAACTCATCGGTCCATTCGTGGCCACCGTCATACACGCAGATGCTGACCGCGGTCACGGACGATAGGAACTTAAAGTCTTTCTCGAACTTTTCGGAGGTGTACCAATCCTCCCTCTTCCCTCGCCCAATGAGGACCGGAGGGAGTGAGGGCGTCCGTGCAAACAGCTCCGGAGGAACGTCGCCGCCGAGCGCTACCACACCGGTTGCCGACGACCCGGCCGCCGCGCGATAAGCCATGGCCACGCCCTGCGAAAAGCCGATGAAGACGAGCTGCCGCGGCGGTGGAAACTGGTCAACGACGGCCCGGACGTAGGCACGGTTGTCCTCGATGGCCAGCTCCCGGTCGAGACTGGTCATCCACGACGCCACGACGGCGCCGGTGCGGTTCAGGTAGAACGGATGGAGCGCCTGCACGGCAACGGCGGTCCATCGCTCGATCCCGGGGATCTGCTGGAGCTGGGCCATGTGCACGTCGGCAGTCTCGCCGTAGCCATGAAAGCCCACGAGTAGGCGTTCGGGCGGACCTTGCCGGACGACGTAACGGCCGTGGACGGTGGCGGGGATGATGCGGAACTCAAGTTCAGACATTCATCCATCCTAACCATGAAAGGCGAAATGTTGAATGTTCAGTGTTGAATGTTGAATGTTGAATGAGAGACCCGAAAGGCGGCCGTGCGGAGCCATTCAACATTGAACATTCGACATTGAACATTCAACATTGCCTCTGGTAGCTCCGTTCACCCGCCCTCCTCCCCGCTACAATGCGCCCCCGTGCCGCGCCTGACCCTGGTCGTCCCCTGTTACAACGAAGAGCGGCGTCTCGATGTCGAGGCTTTCCGCGGCGTTTCCGTCGACGGCTACGACGTCGATTTCCTCTTCGTCAACGATGGCAGCCGCGACGGCACCCTCGGCGTTCTCGAATCGCTCCGAGACTCCGATCCGACACGATTCGCCGTCCTGAACCTCGAGCAAAACAGCGGCAAGGCTGAGGCGGTGCGCCGCGGCTTCGTGGCCGCCATGCAGCAGCCAGCCGACTACATCGGTTTCTGGGACGCCGACCTGGCCACTCCCTTTGCCGAGCTTCCCGGATTTCTGGAAGTCCTTGCGAAGCGTCCGGCGATTCAGATCGTGATGGGGGCCCGCGTCCGTCTGCTCGGCAGGGAGATTAGCCGTCGTCCGTCACGCCACTACGTCGGCCGCGTCGGTGCCACGCTGATCTCATCGAGCCTCGGTCTGGCCGTCTACGACACGCAGTGCGGCGCGAAACTCTTCCGCATGAACGATACGCTGCGCGAGGTCTTCGCCCGTCCGTTCCTCTCGCGCTGGATCTTCGACGTCGAGATCATCGCCCGCTACGTCCAGCGCCTCGGCCGCGACGCCGCCGCCGGCGCGATCTACGAGTTGCCGGTGATGCGCTGGCACGACGTCACCGGCTCGAAAGTGAAGTCGCACGATTTTCTCCGCGCGCTGCATGATCTGTGGAAGATCCGGCGGGCGTATCGCCGCTCCCTGTCATCCTGAAGCCTGCCGGAGCGCTGAACGAGCGTAGCGAGCGAAATGCGCGGAGGACGGCGAAGGATCTCGAAATGCGCTGCGCCTGCCACAGGCGCTGCCACTGGAGATCCTTCAGCGTCCCTTCGGCTGCGCTCAGGGCAGGCCTGCGCGCATCTCGCTCGCTGACGCTCGCTCGGCGCTCCGGCAGCTTCAGGATGACAGCACGCGATTCGAGGTTCACCATCCGAGCGCGTGTTCTACAATCCCCTCCCGATGACCACCACCACCCTGCCCGTCTGCGACGACCGCAGCCTCTCGCAGCTCGCCCTCGGCCTGACCGGTTCCGAGATCCTGAAAATCTCCGGCGAGATCCGCACGCTCGCCGAAGCAGGCCGGGATGTCTGCAACCTCACCGTCGGCGACTTTTCACCGAAAGAGTTTCGCATCCCGAAAGTGCTCGAAGACCTCATCACCGAGGCCTTCGCCGCCGGCGAGACCAACTATCCCCCCTCGGACGGAACCAAAGAGCTGCGCCAGGCGGTCATTCGCTATTACGACGACGTCCTCGGTCTGAAGTATCCGATCGAGTCGACGCTCATCGCCGGCGGCGCCCGGCCGATCATCTTCGCGGCATACGCGGCAGTGGTCGACCCGGGCGACAAGGTGGTCTATACGATCCCTTCCTGGAACAATACCCACTACACCTACCTGATGCGTGGCGTTCCCGTCGAGATCGCCGTCGGGCCGGAGACGAACTTCCTCCCGACCGCCGATCTGCTGCGGCCGCACATCCGCGATGCCCGACTCATCTGCGTCTGCACGCCGCTCAATCCAACCGGCACCGTGATGGCACGCGACGAGGTGGAGCGCATCGCCCGGCTCGTCGTCGATGAGAACGAGCGCCGTACCGCGGCCGGCGAACGCGCCTTGCTGCTGCTGTGGGATCAGGTCTACTGGATGCTGACCTTCGGCGGCTTCCGTCATTACACGCCACCGCAACTCGTCCCCGAGGTCACTCCGTACACGATCTTCGTCGACGGCATCTCGAAGGGGTTCGCCGCCACAGGTTTGCGCGTCGGCTGGGTGGTCGCGCCGCCCACGATCACCGCAAAGATGCGCGACATCCTCGGCCACGTCGGCGCGTGGGCGCCGCGGCCGGAGCAGATCGCGGTAGCGAAGTTCCTCGGCATGCGCGCGGAGATCGACGAATTCCACGAGACGATGATCCGTGAGCTGCAGCTCCGGCTCGACCTTCTCTTCGACGGCATCGACGCCATGCGCCGCGAAGGCCTGCCGGTCCGCGCCATCGCGCCACAGGGAGCGATCTACCTCTCGGTACAGTTCGACCTCATCGGCCGAGGAAACATTGCCAGGAATGAACAGATCCGGCGCCTTCTCCTCGATGACGCCGGATTCGCCGTCGTCCCCTTCCAGGCCTTCGGCCTGCCGCAGGAGACCGGGTGGTTCCGGCTCAGCGCCGGCGCGGTCTCGCCGAGCCAGATCGAAGCCGGTCTGGCGCGCGTACGTAACGTCCTGGCCCGCTTCGCGTAAACTATCATTCATTCAATCAAGGAGGCATCAATGTCCCCTCTCCGGCGGCTCCTTTCCGTCTTTCTTTTCGTTACGCTCCCGCTCGCTGCACAAACGACCGGCTCGATCGCTGGCCGCGTCACTGACTCCAGCGGCGCACTACTCCCGGGCGTGACCGTCGAAGCAACCAGTCCCGCGCTTCAGGGGATGCGCATCGGCGTCAGCGATATCACAGGACTCTATCGCCTGCCGCTGCTTCCGCCCGGCAGCTACACGGTCGCCTTCACGCTGAGCGGTTTCGCTCCGAAGAAGAACGCCTCCGTTCCGGTCTCGCTCGGAAAAGAGACCACGGTTGATACCGTGCTGTCGCCGTCGATGACCGAGAGCATCACCGTCGGAAGTTTCGCGCCGCCGATCGACACGACGTCGAACACGCTCGGCACGAACTTCAACGCCACCCAGATCGAGACGCTGCCGACGCAACGCGATTACGCCTCCGTCGCCCAGGTGACGCCGGGAGTCTCCACGGACGCCATTCAGTCAGACGACAAGCAGACGCCGACGATCTCGGTCTACGGCTCCTCGGGCGCCGAGAACGCGTTCTACATCGACGGCGTCAACACCACCAACATGGAGTACGGCGTTCAGGGCAAGCAACTGAACTTCGAGTTCATCGATGCCTTCGAGATGAAGACCGGCGGATACGAAGCCGAATACGGCCGCTCCACCGGCGGCATCATCAACGTCATCACCAAGTCCGGCAGCAACGACTTCCATGGCGACGTCTTCGGCTACGACACCAGCGACTCGCTCCAGACGAATTCGAAAACGGTGGTGGGTGGAACCTCCGCGGGATTCACCAGGAAGGACTACGGCGCGGACATCGGCGGCTTCATCCTCAAGGACCGGCTGTGGTTCTTCGGCGCCTACGATCAAGTCCGCAACAGCCAGAGCAACATACTCTCTGACGGACCCGACGCCGGTAAGTCGGCGACGTCGCCGAGCCACCGGAACCTCGGCTCGGCCAAGGTGACGTACAGCCTCACGCCCAGCAGCACCTTCATCGGCACCTTTCTGCAGGATCCCCGCGTCGACACGGGCGCCATCAACGATGCGAACCACACGCTCGTAGGCGTTTCCTCCACCTACCTCGGCCGGCAGGATTTCGGCGGACGCGATTACGCTCTCCGCTACGACGGACTGGCAGGCACCAAGTGGATCTTCGCGGCACAGGGCGCCAGGCACAAGGAGAACAACTCCGTCGGCCCGGCCACGGCCGCCGGCGACGCCATCGAGTACATCGACGCGCGCAACAACTTCTTCCAGACCGGCGGCTTCGGTCTCATTCAGCAGAAAGCATTCGACCGCAAGTTCTACGGCGGCTCGGCCACCCGTTACGCGGGCAATCACCAGATCAAAGGCGGAATCGAGATCGAGGATCAGACCGCTGACGTCATCAAGCGGATGTCCGGAGGCCAGCAGGTCGATATCTTCGACAATCCCAACAACCCGGCCAAGCCGATCTACAGCCACGCCTACTGGACCACGCCCGACGCCACCGTGGCCAACGCTCCGATCTCCGCGCTGAACGCATCGCCGGAGCACAAGAACACGACCGCGTATCTTCAGGACCGCTGGACCATCAAAGACCTGACCATCAATGCCGGCGTGCGGTGGGATCGCCAGCGCATCATCGATGCTTCGGGCGTCACACAGATCGATCTGAAGAAGGACTACGCGCCCCGCCTCGGCCTCGTGTGGGATCCGAGCGGCGCGAACCACAGCAAGGTCTACGGCTCATACGGGCGCTATTACGAAGAGATCCCGATGGATCTCGTGATCCGATCGTTTTCCTATGAACGGCAGCCCCGCATCATCAATTACAGCCCGACCAGCACGGTGCCCGATCCGAATGCCGAGGCCGATGCCGATACGAAGTCGGCCATCCTCGGCGGCTTCACCGAGCCGGCCGATCCAAACCTCAAGAACCAGTACCTCACCGAAACCATCATCGGCGCCGAGCGCGAGGTCATGCCGAACATCTCGGTCGGCGTCAAAGGCATCTACCGCAGCTACGGACGGGTCATCGAGGACTTCCTCTGCATCGACGATGGCACCTACTGCATTGGCAACCCCGGCGAAGGGATCATGAAGAAGATCTTCTCGCTCGACTACACGCGCCAGTTCGATGCACCCAAGCCGAAGCGGACGTACAAAGGCATCCAGCTCGACGCCACCAAAGCCTTCAGCAACAACTGGCAGGCGATGGCGTCGTATGTCTACTCCCGGCTGGAGGGGAACTACGACGGCGAATACGCCCCCTTCACGAACGTCGGCGCCGATCCCAACATCTCCGCCGCGTACGACTATTACGAGTTCTTCACCAACGGCACCGATCTGACGAAGATCACGAACAACGGCCCGCTATCGAACGACCGCCGCCACCAGTTCAAGGCCTCGGGCATCTACAACACGCCCTGGAAACTGTCGATCGGCGTCTCCGCCTACTGGCGTAGCGGCACGCCGGTCACCCGTTACGGCTATTCGTCCGCCTACCGCCGTTACGAATTCTTCCTCACCTCGCGCGGCGCCGAGGGCCGCACCCCGAGCAACTACGACGCCGACGTCCACCTCGGCTACCCCATCGCCTTCGGAGGCTCGCACCTCAACATCCTGCTGGACGTGTTCAACCTTCTGAACACACAACGAGCCGTGCTTCTCGACCAGCGCTACGACTTCCAGGAGGGCGACAGCACGCTGACGACGCCAGCCAACCCGAACTACCTCAAGCCGATCGTGCGCACTCCGGCAACCTCGGCACGGCTGGGGGTGAGGTGGACGTTTTAGTTTCACGCGGAGACGCGGAGACGCGGAGGGGAGAGTTCACATCCTCCGCGATCTCCGCGCCTCCGCGTGAGGAAAAGGCTAAAACACACCACTCCTGGTGTATTCGTGGACTTGGGGAGCGTATTCACGGACTCGTGGAGTGTATTAACAGACTCTGCGAGTGTATTAATTGACTCCGGGAGTGTATTAATTGACTGACGGGAGTGTATTCATGGACTCCGGGAGTGTATTCATGGACTCCCGGGAGTGTATTCATGGACTCCGGGAGTGTATTCATGGACTCCGGGAGTGTATTCATGGACTCCGGGAGTGTATTCATGGACATCTCCGCTCACGCTGCCGCGCTGCGCGGCACCTTGAAGTACGTCGCCAGGAAGAGCGCTCCCCACACCAGATCGCCGACCGCCCCGCCGACCAGGCCGAGCGACGTCACACGTCCCGTGGCGTAGAGCACGAGCACCGGCGCGGCGAACGAGATCTTCTCCAGCGTGGCGAACGGCATGATCGGGCGACACTGCTGCAGATTGTTCGAGATGTACAGGTACAGCAGGTGCCAGACCAGCAGCGCACCGGCGAAGGCGTAGTAGTACTCCGGATGCGTGATCTCCGGCGGCATCTTCGCGGTGATCTTCTTCTCGCCCAGAAAAAAGGCAATCGCGAGAAGAACGCCGTATAAGCCGCCCCACCAAAAGGCGTTGTTCCTGAATCGCATCGAGCTCCCCCTTTGAGAAGGTAGTGAGCGTCCGCCGCAGGACGTTTCAAACGATCGCGGAGAAGAGAATCATATCCTTCGCGATCTTCGCGCCTTCGCGTGAGGAAAAGTCACTGAAGACTCAGCAGCACGAGAATCTCTCCCTCCCCGGATGCGAGGGGCTCCAGCGCTTTGCCGATGATGGTTCCGGGGCGGTGGATCTTCACGCCATCCAACGACAGCGGAATGGAAACCATCGCCGTGCCGGCGCGGTCGCCCGTCACGAGCAGATCCCCGATGGCGACCGGATGCCTTGTGGCATCGACTCTGACCTTTACACGGCCGACGGTTGCGATCATTTCCTTCGACGGCGATGACTCGCCGAGGATTACCCCCGGCGCCGCGGAAACGACGCCGGCTACGGTCGTGTCGTACGGCTTGGCGGAGGGCATGACGCGGTTGGCCTTACCGGGGTCGAGAACGACGACCGTACCTGGCACCATGTTGCTGGCCGCCGGCACCCATTCCGCGACGTCCTGATAAACGGCTCCTATGACGGTCGTCGCAGTGATGCTGGTCGCGTGGATGATCCCGGCCACATCGAGTTTGAAGCCAGCCGCGGGTGCCGTACCGATTCCGACATTCCCACCGGCCTCGAATCGCGCCACTTCAACTCCGTCAGCATTCGACATGAGCAGCGCCGGGGCCGCGGAGTCTGTAGCTCCAAGCCAGAACTGCGAATTGCCATGAGCTCCGGAGTACCGCAATCCGAGGGCGTATTTTTCGTTGCTGGCCTCAAACAGGCTTCTCCCGCCGGAAACCTGAAACCTATAGTCAGGGACTGCCGTGCCGATGCCGACGCTGCCGCCGGCCTGGAAACGAGCCACCTCGGCCCCGTTCATGTTCGAAAGGATCAGGTCCGGTGCGGACGAGTTGCTGGCGCCCAACCAGAACTGCGTATTGCCGAGAGAAGCGGAGTACCGCAATCCGAGGGCGAATTTCTCGGCACCAGCCTCGAAAATGCTCCTTCCTGCCGACACCTGAAACTTGTAATCAGATGCTGTCGTTCCGATCGCTACGGTGCCCGACCGGGTAATGGTCCCCGTGGTGTCGTTTGTACCCGACCACTGTTGCGCTTGCCCCGGCGTCGCTACGCCCCCAAGGACGGTGATCACGAACAGAACGAAGGGCAGAACTTCTCTGTAACGAGTCTTCATCGGATTTGCGCTCCTTAAGTCAGTGGAAAACGAAACGTGCGGTCGAGAACGTCACCGTTGATCGGACACTCTACTCTACCTCGGAAGACCCGATCAGACGAAGATCCGGATTTCCTTCAACTCCCTCAACTTATCTCTGATCTCCGTCGCCTTCTCGAATTCGAGGTTCTTCGCCGCCTCTTTCATTTCGCGAGTCAGGCGGGCGATGGCCTTGTCCAGGTCCTCCCCTTCCGTCAGGTCGAGACGGGCCTTCGACGTGGGGCCGCCGGGGACCTCGAAGTAGTCGAGGTTGGCCATCTTCATCAGATCGCTGTCGATCGACTTGATGATCGAGGCCGGCTCGATGTTGTTCTCCTCGTTGTACGTCTGCTGGATGGCGCGGCGGCGGTTCGTCTCGGCGATGGCGAACTTGATCGAGTCGGTCATCTTGTCGGCGTAGAGGATGGCCTCGCCGTTCAGGTTGCGGGCCACGCGGCCGATGGTCTGGATCAGCGAGGTCTGCGAGCGGAGGAACCCTTCCTTGTCGGCATCGAGGATGGCCACGCAGGAGCACTCCGGGATGTCGAGCCCTTCACGCAGCAGGTTGATGCCGACCAGGACATCGTACGTTCCGATGCGGAAGTCGCGGATGATGGCGATGCGCTCGAGCGTCTCCACATCCGAGTGCAGGTAGTTGACCTTGATCCCCAGCTCCAGCAGATACCGGGTCAGGTCCTCGGCCATCCGCTTCGTCAGCGTCGTGACCATCACCCGCTCGCTCCTGGAGATCCGCTCCTTGATCACGCCGATCAGATCGTCGACCTGCCCCTTGACCGGCCGGATGATGATCCGCGGATCGAGCAGGCCGGTGGGACGGATGACCTGCTCCGCGAATAGGCCGCCGGTCTTTTCCAACTCGAACGGGCCGGGCGTGGCGGAGACGTAGACGATCTGGTTCAGCTTTCCCTCGAACTCCGTGAACGACAGCGGCCGGTTGTCGATGGCGCTCGGCAGCCGGAAGCCGTATTCGACCAGCGTCTCCTTCCGGGCCCGGTCGCCGCCCCACATCGCCCGAACCTGGGGAATGGTCTGGTGCGATTCATCGACGACGAGGAGAAGATCCTTCGGGAAGTAATCGATCAGCGTCGGCGGCGGCTCTCCCGGCTGGCGGCCGGAGAGATGCCGTGAATAGTTCTCGATGCCGTTGCAATAGCCGAGCTCCGCGATCATCTCCAGATCGAACATCGTCCGCTGCGAGAGGCGCTGCGCTTCGAGCAGACGGTCATTCGCGCGCAGCTCGGCCACGCGCTCATCGAGCTCGACGCGGATGTTCTCCATGGCCACCATCAGGCGGTCGCGCGGCGTGACGTAGTGCGTGCGCGGGTAAACAGCCAGCCGGTCGTATTCGCGCCCCGAGGTGCGGCCGGTGATCGGATCGATCCGGGTCATCTTGTCGATCTCGTCGCCGAAGAACTCGATGCGCACGGCATCGTCCTCGTACGCAGGCCAGAGCTCGAGCACGTCGCCGCGCACGCGGAACGTGCCGCGGGCAAGATCGTACGGGGTCCGCTCGTACTGCATCTCCGTCAGCCGGCGGAGGTACTGCGTCATCGGCTTATCGATGCCGCGCTCAAAGAAGACCAGCATGGAATGGTAGAGATCGGGATCGCCGATGCCGTAGATGCACGACACGGAGGAGACGATGATGACGTCGCGGCGCTCGAACAGCGCTTTCGTAGCCGCGAGGCGCAGCTTGTCGATCTCGTCGTTCTTGGTCATCTCCTTTTCGATGTAGAGGTCGTTCTGCGGGATGTAGGCCTCGGGCTGGTAGTAGTCGTAGTAAGAGACGAAGTACTCCACCTTGTTCTCGGGAAAGAAATTCTTGAACTCCTGATAGAGCTGCGCCGCCAGCGTCTTGTTGTGGCTGAGCACGAGCGTCGGCCGGTTGACCGCCTCGATCACTTTGGCGACGGAAAAGGTCTTGCCCGAACCGGTAACGCCGAGGAGAACCTGATCGCGCGTTCCAGCCTTGACGCTCTCGGTGAGCTGCCGGATGGCCTCCGGTTGATCGCCTTGCGGAGTGAAGGGAGAGATGAGTTTGAAGTTCATGGTGGATCGCGGTCGCGCGGTCTCGCGGTTACGCGGTCTCGTGGCGAGCTACGAGACAGGTAGCGACACAACTGCGAGACCGCGTAACCGCGAGACCCCGCGACCTCATTTCACGCTTCGATTCACATCCCGCAGCGCCGCGATCAGCTTGTCGGTCTCCGCGTGATCGACCTTTTCGTCGGCGTCGACGTCGGTGGCCAGCTTGAGGAACGACTGGGTCTTCTCGAGCTTCAACTTACCTTCGCCGGCGGCGGCGCGCAGCGTCTTCATCTCGGCGGCGAATTCGGCTTTCTGGACCGGCGTCACATCGCTGGTGAAGTGCTTGGTAATGTCGTCCCCGATCATGCCGAAGAGCTTGCCGAGGAGTGCTCCCGAACGCGGCGCAAATGCTCCGGCCACAAACAGCAGGATCACGAACACGACCGATGCCCATCCGCATCCGATAGGGACGCCGCGCGGGACGAGCGGGCGCAGATCGCTGCCAGGCGACGCGTAGTAGTCGGCCGGACGGCGGAACGGAAGAGCGACTTCGGCCGGCTCAGGCAGAGGGGCGGCGGGCGGCAGTTCAATCGGTATGTAATCGTCCATGTCGTTGTGGCGGCAGGAAAATGTATCATGCGCAGTAATCGTCCCCGGTGAAGCCAGTGCAGGAAGGAATGACTGTATGCCCGCGTCGCTGTCGAAAGTAGCGGTGTTGATTCTTGACGACAACCCGCTGGTCCTGAAGCTCGGCAGAGCCTTGCTCGAGCGTGAAGGATGCACGGTCCTGATCGCATCGAGCTGGATCGAGTTCAACCATGTCCTGGCCGGCAATTCCCCCGACATCATCTTCCTCGACGTGAACCTGCCCAGCATCAAAGGGAACCGCCTCAGCGAAGTGCTGAAGTCGCAGTCGAGCAAGAAAGACATCCCCATCGTCCTGATCTCCGATCTGCCGGAGAAATCGCTCGAGGAGATGTTCCCCAGCTCGGGAGCCAATGCCTGGATGCGCAAGCCGCTCACCCGCGACAAGATGGTCGACATGATCAATCGCTACGTGAAATGAGCGACGAGACGCGGATCCTTCGTACGGTCGGCGTTCCGATCGTCATCGCCGTGATTCTCCTTTTCGTCCTCCCGAAGATGTGCGCGAAGGTGGTCATGGTGTCGAAGGCACGCAAGGAAGCGGCGGCGCGCGCCGCGGGCGGGCTGCACATCGAGTCAACGCAGAAACCGGTCGTCTACCCGGCCGGACTCGACCCCGAGCGCGTTCGCTACCTCGTGGAGATCGACCCCACCTTCTCGGCGCCCTACATGGCGCACATCAACAAGTCCGTGGGGATCGGCGCGGCGTTCGTCGAGCAGCAGCAGATCATCCCCGTCCTTCAGAAGCTGGGCTACGCTGAGGCCGGCAACGACGGCACGCTGACCCTGACCCGCGACGGGATGCTGCACCTCGACGGACTGGTCGACGACGGATCGTCGTGGACCTTCCCGATCGCCACGCGCGAGTTCGACGCCGTCACCTCAATCGACAGCGACGGCGCAAACGCGCACGCCACAATCGCCTGGAAGTGGAAGCCGAACACGGTCGGCGCCGAGCTGATCCCGTCGCCGAAGCGCCACGAGGCAAAAGCGGAGCTGGCCAGCGTGGGCGGGCGGTGGTCGCTGACGGGGATTGGGCAGTTGGACAGGATGCTGGAGTAGGAGAGCTGTCAGCCCGCGTTTCTCACAGCTCGCTAGAACCGTACTTGCGACTCCCTACGTCGAGAGTCCTTCTCCCCCAGCGCTTTTCAGCTGGGGGAGAAGGTGCCGAAGGCGGATGAGGGGGCGTTTCACGAGGACGTCATTCGCGCGCCTTCGAGCGCTCTCGGACCAGCGTCGGTAAATCGCGCGTATCTCGTAAAGCGCCCCCCTCATCCGCCTTCGGCACCTTCTCCCCCCGCAAGAAACCGCGGGGGGAGAAGGACTCTCGACGAAGGGAGTCGCAAGTGCGGTTCTAACAGACTGTGAGAAATGCGCACTATCCCGGCGGCTTCGCCGACGTCCCCGTCGTCGTAGTCGTCGTCGCCGGCACCGTCTTCGACCCCTCATCCATATTCGGTGCGGGCGATTCCGCTCCCTCGCCTGACCGCGCGGAGGCATCGGAAGCGGCCTGGGTCGGCTCGAGCTCCTTCGGCTGATAGAACGGCTTCTGCAGGTAGTACGGCAGCTTGCTCACCGCCACCGTGGCTCCGCTGCAATCCTTGTCCGGCTCCTGGCCGGCGATGAACGCTTCCATCACCACCCGCTCGCACGGGCCGACACCGCGGCGTCCGGTCTTCAGATCCATCGGCGCCATGATGATGCCGGGCGGGACGTCGAATTCCGGACGCGACGTGCGCAGTTTCAGGACGTCGATCTGTTTGACGATGTCGATCCAGATCGGCAGCGCCACCTCGGCGCCGGTCGCTCCCCCACCGAGCGAGCGGCTCGGATCGTCGTAGCCGACCCAGACGCCGATCGTGTACTCGGGGGAAAACCCGAGGAACCAGGCGTCCGTGTACGAGTTCGTCGTCCCCGTCTTGCCGGCAAGCGGCGGGGGAAGCGAATGGGCCTCGTAGCCGGTACCGCGGTCGATCGTGCCGCGCATCACGTGCGCCAGCTCGAAGGCCACCTGCGCCTGCGTCGCCTCCGACAGCTCCGGCAATTGCTCCTCCAGCACGCGGTCGGTCTGATCGGCGATCCTGCGGACCAGCCGCGGCTTCACATACACGCCCTGATTGGCGAACACGTTGTACGCGCCGACCATCTCGATGGGCGACACCCCCGCCGCGCCGAGTGCCGTCGACGGATAGCGCGGGATGTCGGAGGTGATCCCGCAACGCTTGGCGAAATCGACGACGCGATCCGCGCCGACCATCATCCAGGTCTTCACCGCTGGCACGTTGATCGACAGCTCCAGAGCACGCTGGATCGTCACGATGCCGGCATACATGCCGTAGTAATTCTTCGGCGAGTAGATCTGATTGCCGACCGGAATCGCCACCGGCTCATCGAAGATCGTATCCGCCGGCGTCAGCCCCTTCTCGAACGCGGCCCCATAGACGAACGGCTTGAACGACGAGCCGGTCTGGCGCCGCGACTGGATGGCGCGGTTGAACTTCGACATCTGGAAGTCGTAGCCGCCGACGAGCGCGCGTACTTCGCCGCTCTTGACGTCGACGATGACCACCGCCCCCTGCACCTGCGGCAACTGGTCGAGCATCCACTTGCGGGCGTGCGTCTTGGCATCCTCGTCGAGACGGATATAGATGATGTCGCCGCTCTTGAGGACGCCTTCCATCGTCTTGTGCTGCGTCCAGGCAAACGACGTTGCCGGCAGCGTCATCGAGTCCTTGCCGACACGCGCGGTGATGCCGCTCTTTTCGACGGTCATGACGACGGCCGGATAGAGCTTGTCGGTCACATACGGTTCGTTCGACCAGCTCGGATCTTTGTACGCGCCGGGATCGATCCCCTCGGCCACGAGATTCCGCGCCGGTTTGCGGAATCCACGCCGCCGATCCCAGCGCCGCAGTCCGCGCTGCAACGCCGTCTCCGCCGCCTGCTGCATGCGCAGGTCGAGCGTCGAGTAGACCTTCAGGCCTTTCTGGTAAAGATTCTCGGCCCCGAACTTGTCGCTCTTCTCGATGTACTGGCGAATCTCTTCCGAGAAGTAGGCTCCGATCCGCGGCGCCTCCTCTTTGTACGTCCCGAGCACGATCGGCGCGTTCACCGCCTGCTGGAACTGCTGCTTGGTGATGTAATGCTCCTCGTACATCCGCCGCAGGACGTGGTTGCGCCGGGCCGTGGCGTGGTCGAGATGCGTGATCGGGCTGTAATACATCGGCGCGCGGATCAATCCGGCGATCATCGCCGCCTCCGGGAAGGTCAGATCTCTGGCGTGCTTGCCGAAGTAGAGCCGCGAGGCCGCCTCGACGCCGTATGCGCCATGGCCGAGGTATACCTGGTTGGCGTAGAGCTCGAAGATCTGATCCTTCGTGAAGTTCTTCTCGATGTCGACGGCCAGGAAGGCCTCATTGATCTTGCGGCGGAAATCCTTTGCCGGCGTGAGGAATACCTGTTTCGCGAGCTGCTGCGTCAGCGTCGAAGCGCCTTCCACTTTCTTGCGGGCGATGATGTCTTTGAGCGCGGCGCGGAAGATCGCTTTCGGATTGATGCCGCCGTGATGGTAGAAGTCGGCATCCTCGGTGGCCACGACGGCCTGCACCAGCGCCGGCGCCATGTCGCGCTTGGCCACGACGATCCGCTTCTGGATCGAGTACTCGGCGAATCCGATCCCGTTCCGGTCGTAGATTCGCGTGATGATGGCCGGCTGGTAATTCTCGAGCGACTTGACCAGCGGCACCCGGATCGCGTGCGCGAGAAGGAATCCCCCCGGGATTCCGAGGATGATCGCGATCAGGAGGATGAAGAGCCGCGTCCTGCGGCGCTTTCGGGTAGTGATATCGACAACGGCATCGGACACGGCCGTGAGTGTAACAAACGGGGCACAGATACGAGCGTCCGTCCTCCTCCAGAATAGAATACACAACGATGTCCTCGCTCCCGAAGGCTACGCCCGTGCCGGATTGGAGCCGTCTGGTGGCAGATTCGCTCACGCAGAACGGTGCCTGGTACACCTATCTCAAGCTCATCGAAGCGCGAGGCGCCTATCCGGACGACCTTTCGCTGCGCGGCTACACCGAGATCCTCCGTACCACGATCGTCCGTGACTTTCTCGCGCATCCCAAGGCCATGCAGGCCGTCCCCAAACTGACGGCGGAGTTTCTGTCGAATTTCGACCGCTTCAACCTCACCGCCCAGGAGGGGTACCTCATCTCGCTCATCGACGGCCGTCTCGACCTGCAGAAGCTTCTGATCCTCAGTCCCTTCGATCCATTCACCACGCTCTTCAATCTGGCGAAGCTCCAGCAGGAACGTGCCATCACGGTGCCGAAATGAACCTGAACGACAAGTACGTCATCGCCAAGCACCTCAAGACTCCGATCGCCCTGGTCAACGAGCATGGCGGCGTGGAGTGGCGCAACGACGCTTTCGAGGCCACCTTCGGCGGCGATGCGAAGGATTGGCTGACCCAGGCGGCGCGCGCCGTCGCCGGCGAGAGCGGCTGGCTGCAGGGGTTCTTTCTCGATGCCGACGCTCATCGTTCCCTCGACGTCGACATCGAAGGACGGACGTATCGCGTCGACAAGATCATGCAGGTCGACGATTACGCCACCCCCACCGTGGCGCTCTGGTTCGAAGACGTCACCCGCCAGCGTGAGGCGGAGCAGGCCAAGTCCGACTTCACCGCGCAGATCGTCCACGACCTCCGCGGGCCGCTTTCCGGCATCCAGGGAACGCTGGAGTTCGTCCTTTCGCAGGACGGCTCGAAGCTCGATACCTTGAACGCCGATCTCCTCACCGAGGCCCGGCGCGAGTCGGAACGGATGATGAGCCTCATCAACGAGATCATGGATTTCTCCAAGATCCAGTCCGGAAGCTTCACCGTCGAACAGGAGCCGGTGCGCATCGCCGGCCTGCTGAAGCGCGCCGTGCGCAGCCTGCAGAGCGTGGCCTCGCGTGACGAGGTCTTCCTCCTCTCCGCCCATGGCCGCGACATCCCGCAGATCATCGGCAGCGTGGAGAAGCTGACGCAGGCGGTGATCAATCTGATCTCGAATTCCCTGAAGTTCACGCCGAAGAAGGGCCTGATCTCCGTCGGCGCGCAGATCGTCCGCAACGGCGAGCTCCCCGAGGCCATCGTCATCACAGTGACCGACAGCGGCATGGGCATCAAAGCGGCCGAGCTGCAGCAGATCTGGGACAAGTACAAGCAGAGCGGCAACAAGTCGCTCCGCGGCGGCGGCGGCACCGGCCTCGGCCTCTACATCGTCAAGCAGGTCGTCGAAGCCCACGGCGGCGAGGTGACGGTGGCCTCGATCGAGGGCGTGGGTACGAGCATGGTGCTCAAGCTGCCGGTGACGCGGGCGGCGTAAGATGAGCAGATGCAGGCGCTCGCATACTGGAAAGCCGTGACCCAGGACCGCGCTGATTTTCTCGATGAGTTTCTCGCCCTCCTCACCGAGAACAGCATTCACTACTGCGTGATCGGCGGCCAGGGAGTGAATGCCTATGCCGAGCCCCTCGTCAGCCTCGACCTCGACGTCGCCGTTGCCGCGGAGGACCTGATTCTCGTTGAGCGGCTCCTGGCATCTCGCTTTCGCGTCGAACGTTTCGAGCACAGCCTCAATGTGAGTGCCACCGACTCCCAGCTTCGCGTGCAGATTCAGATGGATCCACGTTACTTTGCCTTCGTGCCCCGCGCCACACCGCGCGAGGTTCTCGGCGTCACCCTGCAGGTGGCCGCTGTCGAGGATGTGCTCCAGGGAAAGCTATGGGCGTTTCTCGACGAGACGAGGCGCGGAACGAAGCGCCAGAAGGATCTCGCAGACATCGGGCGGCTGATCGAAGCGTACCCGCACCTTCGCGCGCGAGTTCCGCGCGAAGTGCTCGATCGACTGATCTGAGCCGGAGATTGATGTCACAACACCAGATCCCTCACGTTTCGCAGAATCCGCGCCTGGTAGTGATACGAGTTCACGCCGCTGCCGTTGTAGCGGCGGATGGCGTAGGGCCAGTCGCAGCCGAAGCTTTCGCGCTTGGGGATGTTCGGATACTCGGCGGAGGCGTAGTACTGCGTCGGCTGCATGGTCCCCTCGGCGCCGGCGTAGTACGGATCGCCCTGGTGGATGTCGCGAGAGCCGGCGTCGATGGCGCATTGGCGGCAATCGACGAGGTATTTCGGATCGGTCGACGCGTACTTGCAGATGCGCAACGGACCGTTGCCGATCTCCGCGATGCGGTCGCTGGCGGTGTCGCCACCGATTACGAAGTGATCGTACTTCTCGCGAAGCTCCTTCTGCGCCTTGCTCACGTTCTTCGCCGGATCGTCCATGAAATCCGTCACCTCGTCCGGCCGCGGCGGATGATGAAAGATGGTGAACTGGCCGATGCCGTAGCCGCGTGAGGTCACTTGCTGCGTTCCGGCGTTGTTCCTGTCGAGGCCGACGTAGACGTAGGAATCGGCCTCGTTGTAGTGCCGCAGGTCGCTCTCCTGCTTCAGGATGGCGATGATGAAGCGCGTTGGAACGGAGGTCGACGGCAGCGCGGCCACTTTCGCGCGGATGGCGCTGTTCTCCCCTACCGGATCCGCCGCGGCAGGCAATTGGACGAAGGCGGCGTCGTTGAGCATCTCCACGATGCACTGGGCCAGACTCTGATCGCACTCGCCCGTCACCGCGGTGACGCGCCCCTTGTTGTACGACGATACCTTCACCGGTGCATTGCCGTCCTTGCCGACGCCGTTGTTGTTCAGGAGGTCGTACTGCAGCGCGCTAACGGCCCTGGCTGATCCACCCTGGAACTTGCCATCAATCCCGCCAGCAAGATAGCCGAGCGATCGCAGCGCGCGCTGCAGGTCTTTGACCTGATCGGGCGTAGCTGTACCGCCCTGAGACAGAACGAGACCAGGCTGGACGAAGCTCATCGTCATGGGGGACTCCTCCGATTTATTGATGGACAGATTCTACAGCAACGCGTCCACCCCGTACGCGATCTCTTCCTCGGTCACATCTGCGAAGACTTCGCAGGTTCCGATACCGCGCGGGAAGACCATCACGCGCTGGCTGCCGGTGTTCTTCTTGTCATGCTCCGTCGCGGCGAGGATTGCCTCGCGGTCGATCCCCTCCGGGAGTGCCGTCGGATTCCAGGCGCGGATGGCGCGCTCGATTCTCGCGGCGGCCGCGCGGTCGACAAGGCCTCGCCGTACCGCGATGGCGTTCGCGCCGATCATTCCCCAGGCAACCGCCTCGCCGTGCGTCAGATCGCGGTAGTCGAGCGCCGCCTCGATGCCGTGTGCGATGGTGTGGCCGTAGTTGAGCAGACGCCGCAGATCGGCTTCCTTCTCATCCGCGGAGACGATCTCCGCCTTCACGCGAATCGCTTTGCGCACGACCTCGTCGACGTCGAAGTCCGGCGGAGACTCGAGCAGTTCGAAAAGAGATGCATCGCCGATCACGCCTCCCTTCAACGCCTCGAAGAGGCCGCTCAGCACTTCCCGGCGCGGCAGTGAGTCGAGCGTGGCCAGGTCGGAGATCACCGCCCGCGGCGGATAGAAACTGCCGATGAGGTTCTTTCCCCTGGCATGGTTGACCGCCAGCTTCCCGCCGAGGGAACTGTCGACCTGCGCCAGGAGCGTCGTGGGGATGTGGACCAGATCGATGCCGCGAAGAAAGATCGACGCGGCAAAGCCGGCGGTGTCCCCCACCATTCCCCCGCCGACGACGACCGCCATCGAGTCGCGCTTCGCGCCACGGTCGAGGAGCTGCGTGACTACGCCGCTGGCAGTATCGAGCGTCTTGAAGGCCTCCCCTTCTTCCATTTCGATGACATCGGCGTCGAGCGAGGCGGCGATCTCTTCGCCGAATCGATCGCGCAACGCGCTCGAGGTGATGACGAAGATGCGGCCGCGGTTGTCGACAAGCGATCGAATATCGGCGAGGAGATTGCGGCCGACGTAGACAGGATAGGAGGCGGAGGATTGGCGGATGGTGAGGAAGGGCTGCATCGATTTGCGCAGTCTATCTGGAGTCGATGGACGCGTGGAATCTCGTCATGAAAATCATCCGTTCGGGCGACGAAGGCAACGAGACGTTCCAAGTCTCACCTGTCGAAAAACAACAACTGCTCGAATCGATCGCGGAAGCGGACCGTGGCGAGTTTGATGGCGAGCAAATCCTCGCTGAACTTGATGCGGCGGATTGAGAGGCGAGTGGCGCACAGTGTTCACATTTCGTGGGTCGACCGCCTACAAGGCTTGCGAGTAGCTCAGCCGCGGAGCGGCGATATCTATGTAGCCCAGTGCGTAAGCGCTGGGACTCGTGTGCTCCTTGTATTTGAGCCGCGGAGCGGCGACATTTCGAATTTGAGATGTCGCCGCTCCGCGGCTCGAAACTCCTACCCACCTGCAACCCCACGCTTACGCGGTGGGGCTACGTAGATATCGCCGCTCCACGGCTTGGCGACGTTCTTCACCCAGCTATGCCTTCGGCGTCGCCAGCCCAATCCCCAGCTCCTCCAACTGCTTCTCATCCACCGCCGACGGCGCTTCGCTCAGCAGGTCCTGCGCGCGCGCGGTCTTCGGGAAGGCGATGACTTCGCGCAGTGATTCGGCGCGGGCCATGAGCATGACCACGCGGTCGAAGCCGAGGGCCACGCCGCCGTGAGGGGGAGCACCGTAGTGGAAGGCGTCGAGGAGGAACCCGAATCGGTTGCGGGCATCCTCGTCGCTGATGCCGAGGGCGCGGAACATGCGCGACTGCAGCTCGGGTGTGTTGATGCGGATCGATCCGCCGCCCAGCTCCAGGCCGTTCAGGATCACGTCATAGGCGCGCGCGAGCGTGGCGCCGGGATCGCTCTCGATCAGATCGACGTCCGCCAGCCGCGGCGAGGTGAACGGATGATGGCGCGCGAAGAAGCGGCCGCTCTCCTCATCCCACTCGAACAGCGGAAAGTCGACCACCCAGAGGAAGTCCCAGCGGTCGGCGGGAATCAGTCCCTGCTCTTTGGCAACGCGCAGGCGAAGGGCTCCGAGAACGTCCCAGACCTTCGTCGTCCTGCCGGCCACGATGAGGGCCATGTCCCCTTCGTTTGCATGCAGCGCGTCGCGAATCGAATCGAACCCGGCATCGTCGAGGAACTTCTTGATCGAGGAGCCGCGCTGCGCGTCGAACTTGATCCAGACCAAACCCGATGCGCCGAGCTTCTTCGCTTCTTCGGTCAGCTCGTCGATCCGTTTGCGCGACAACGACGCACCACCGGGGACGACGATGGCGCGCACGGTCTCGGCCTCGCGGAACGCGGCGAAGTCGATGGCCTTGGCAACCGTCGAGATGTCGATCAGCTCCATGCCGAAGCGCGTGTCCGGGCGGTCGATACCGAAGCGCTCCATCGCCTCCTGCCAGCGCATGCGCGGGAACGGCGTCGTGATCGGGATGTCAGCGAGCGGAAAGATCTCGGCGAACATCCCCTCGATGAGCGCGAAGACGAACTCCTCGTCGATGAATGACGCTTCGATGTCGACCTGCGTGAACTCCGGCTGGCGGTCGCGGCGCAGGTCTTCGTCGCGGAAGCAACGGGCGATCTGGTAGTAGCGATCGAGCCCGCTGACCATGAGCAGTTGCTTGAAGATCTGCGGTGACTGCGGGAGCGCGTAGAACGTTCCCTTGTGAACGCGGCTCGGCACGAGGTAGTCGCGCGCCCCTTCCGGCGTCGACTTCGTCAGGATCGGGGTCTCGATCTCGAGGAAGCCCTGCCGGTGCATGTAGTCGCGCACCCCATGCGCGATGCGGTCGCGCAGGACGATGTTGCGCGTCAGCGCCGGACGGCGCAGGTCGAGGTAGCGATACTTGAGGCGAAGGTCCTCGGAGGCGTCCACTTCGTCATCGATTGGAAACGGCGGCGTCTCGGAACGGCTCAGCAGCTCGATCGTCATGGCGACGATCTCGACCTCGCCGGTAGGCATCTTCGGATTCTTCGTCTGCTCCGAGCGCTCGCGGACTTCGCCCTCGATCCGGACAACGTATTCCGAGCGCAACTCTTTTGCCGCGGCGAGCAGCGCCTCGCTGGCGCCTTTCGAGCGATCGACGACCACCTGCACGATGCCGCTCCGGTCGCGGACGTCGATGAAGACGAGCTCTCCGAAGTCGCGCTGCTTCTGCACCCAGCCGGCGATGGAGACGGTGGTGTCTTTGTGTTCTGAGTTGAGCGTGCCTGCGTACGTTCTGGTCATAACGGGCCTGTCATCCTAAAGCCGGCGAAGCGCGGCTGAAGGATCTCCAGTGGCAGCGCCTGTGGCAGGAGCAGCGCATTTTGAGATCCTTCGCCCGTCCTGCGGCGGGCTCAGGATGACAAGTATCTCTCCTTGTACTCGATGTAGTGCCGCCACGACTGCTCCAGACGCACGATCTCGTCCATCCGCAGGTCGCGTTTCACTCTCGCCGGAACACCGACGGCGAGCGTGCGCGGCGGGATCTCCATCCCCTCGCCTACCAGCGCCCCCGCGCCGATGAGGGCCAGCTCGCCGACGCGCGCACCGTCGAGCACGCGCGAGCCCATGCCGATCAGCGCGCCGCGTCCGATCGTACAACCGTGCGCGATGACTCCATGTCCGATCGTGACCTCCTCGGCGATATCGATCGGATGCGTGTCGTTCGTAACGTGCAGCACGCAGTTGTCCTGTATGTTGGTGCGCGGGCCGATACGGATCGAATGCACATCGCCGCGCAGCACCGCGCCATACCAGATCGAACAGTCATCGCCGAGGGAGACATCGCCGATGAGCGTGGCGTTCTCGGCGATGAACACGCGCGCGCCGATGCGCGGCGAACGGCCGTCGTAGGGGCGGGAAATCATGGCGCGCGACTTTAGCACGCTAGAATCTCCCCATGCCGCATGCCATCCCGTTCCGCAATCGCGCGCATGAAGTGACGCGCGTCGAGGCGTTCAGCGACGTCGTCTTCGGGTTCGCCATCTCGCTGCTGGTGGTATCCCTCGAGGCACCGAAGACGTATGCCCAGATGATGGAGATGCTGCGCGGCTTCCTGCCGTTCACCATCTGTTTCTGGATCTTCATCGACATCTGGTTTGAGCATCACCACTTCTATAAGCGCTACGCGCTGCAGGACCAGACGACGATGGTATTGAATACGTTCCTGCTCTTCGAGCAGGCGATGCTGGCGGCTTGAAAAAGGCTTATCACCACAGAGGCACAGAGGACACAGAGATGATGACCTCTGTGATCTCTGTGCCTCTGTGGTAAAGGTCTTTCATCGCCAAAGCCGCCATGTCGTCGCGCCCCACACTACCCCCCAGAGGATCGCGATCGAGGCGACGCCGATGGTGGCGACGGTCGGACCGAAACGATCCGAGGCGATACCGGCACCGAGGCTGGAAAGACTCATCGTCAGCGTGACGAAGCCGTAGTCGGCGCCGAAGACCCGGCCCCGGATCCAGTCAGGCGTCTCGCGCTGCAGGCCGTAGGTCGACGTCTGCCACTGCGCGCCGCCGCCGAGGTGCGCGGCAAAGACTGCGATGGCCCCGGCCAGGAGCGACCGCGACAGGCCGAGACACATGTAGCCGGCGCCGAAGATGAGGATGCTGAGAGCGATCAGGCGGTACTGAAGCTCGTCGCGGCGCGCCGCCGCGCGGATGAGAAATGGTCCGAGCAGCGCGCCGAGGCCGCGCGCGGCGAAGAGGAGGCCGATGCCGAAGGCGCCGGCGCGGAAGATCTCCTTACCGAAGATGCTGAGCATGGCGATGACGCCCGCGCCGAGGCCGTAGCCGCCTTTCGACGAGAGCAGTGCCAGAACGCGTGGATGGGCGCGGGCGTAGCGCAGGGTCTCCCGCATCGATTCCAGCAGTGGCGGATGTTCATGACCGGCCGGCCGCTCCTCGGCGAAGTGCGCGCGCATGCGCCAGAGGATGGCCGCCGAGGCCAGAAAGCTGATGGCATCGACGACGAAGGAGACATCGCGGCCGAAACGCATCGTCACCGCGCCGCCAATGGCCGCGCCGACAGCCAGCATCGTCCCCCACGTCGATCCCATCAGCACGTTCGCTGCGCTCAGCTCTTCGGGCGCGACGATGTTCGGAAGCGCCGCCTGCGACGCCGGCTCGAAGTAGGCCGAGCCGATGGAGATGGCGATCACGCCGATGTAAGCGAACGGCAGCAGCGCCGGCGTGCGCGCGAACAGCGGCAGCAGGCAGGCGATGGCGCGCAGAAGATCGACGACGATCATCAGCTTGCGGCGGTTGAGACGATCGACCGCACGCCCGGCGATCGGCGTGACGAGAAAAATCGGCAGCGTCTGGCATAGCAGCATGAGCGACGCCAGCGTGGCCGAGCCGGTGAGCTGCAGAACGAGATCGAGCAGCGCTACGGTGAGAAACCAGTCGCCGCCGAGCGAGATCAGCGATCCGGCGTAGAGCAGCCGGAAGTCGCGGTTGTGACGGAGGAGCCGCACGTACATGCGGCGCGCATGCTAACCCTCCTCGGCGATGACATGCTCCTCGGGGCCGGCGCGGTCGTAGGTCAGGAACGAGTACGGGTAGTCGTTCTTCGCGTCGGCTTCGAAGTCTTCGCGGTCGGTGAGCCGCCACTCGTTGACGTCGTCGAATTCAGGGAAGTACGTGTCGCCGGCGACGTCCGCGTGGATCTGGGTGATGTACATCCGGTCCGCGCGGTGCAGCGTCTGGCGGAAGATCTCTCCCCCGCCGAGGATGAACACCTCATCCTCGGATTCCGGAATCGCGGCCAGCGCCTGCTCGACGGACGCAACGGCAACCACATTCTCCTGCGGAGCGATCGGGGAACGGCTGATGATCACATGCGGACGCCCCGGCAGCGGCTTGCCGCCGATCTCGTCGAAGGTCTTGCGTCCCATGATCACGTGATGCCCCATCGTCAGCGTCTTGAGCCGCTTCAGATCGTTCGAGAGATGCCACGGCAGCTTGTTGTCCCGCCCGATGACGCCGTTCGCGGCGACCGCCGCGAGGAAGGAGATGCGCATGAGGCGGGGATGATATACGCGCGGCTGCGCCGCGTTGTCGATGGCGTCTGCTGCCGTGATCCCGGGATAGGCGCGGCTACGCCGCCAGGCACAGACAAGAGTGTCTGTGCCACATTGGACCGCGCTTCGGTCGCCAGCCCCTGCTTGGCGATCGGACTCTCTTGCCACATAAGATGTCAAATGTGGCACAGACACTCTTGTCTGTGCCCCCGGCGCGCAGCGACGGCGTATTCTCACACCGCGATCGGCGCCTTGATGCTCGGATGCGGGTCGTAGTTCTCCAGTGTGAAGTCGGAGAACTGGAAGTCGAAGATCGATTTCACATCGGGATTGAGCTTCATCGCCGGGAGCGGACGGGGATCGCGGGTGAGCTGCTCGCGGGCCTGATCGAGGTGGTTGACGTAGAGGTGGGCGTCACCGAGCGTGTGGATGAAATCGCCCGGGGCGAGATCGCAGGCCTGCGCCACCATCATCGTCAGCAAGGCGTAGGACGCGAGGTTGAAGGGGACGCCTAGGAAGACGTCGGCGCTGCGCTGGTACATCTGGCAGGAGAGCTTGCCGTCGGCGACGTAGAACTGGAAGAGGGCGTGACACGGCGCCAGCGCCATCCGGTCGAGATCGCCGACGTTCCAGGCGCTGACGATGTGGCGGCGGGAGTCGGGATCGCGCTTGATCTGCTCGATGACGCCGCTGATCTGATCGATGTGCCGCCCATCGGCGGCCGGCCAGGAGCGCCACTGATAGCCGTACACCGGCCCGAGCTCGCCGTTCGCATCGGCCCATTCGTCCCAGATCGTGACCTTGTTCTCGTTGAGGAAGCGGATGTTGGTGTCGCCGCGGAGAAACCAGAGCAGCTCGTAGATGATCGAGCGCAGGTGCACCTTCTTCGTCGTCAGCAGCGGAAACCCGGCGCCGAGGTCGAAGCGGAGCTGGTAGCCGAAAACGCTCAGCGTGCCGGTGCCGGTGCGGTCCGACTTCGGCGCGCCATGGTCGAGGATGTGGTGGACGAGTTGAAGGTATTGCTGCATGGCTCATTTTACCGCGCCTATAATCCGCGCGCTGAATGCTCCACGTCATCGACCACACCCTCCACATCGGCAGCGTTTCCACAACTGACCTCGCCAAGACCTACGGAACTCCGCTCTATATCTACGACGCGGAGATCATCCGGCGGCAGATCGCGCGCGTGCGGCGGGCCTTTGCGGCCCTCCCCTTCCGCCCGTTTTACGCGATGAAGGCCAACAGCGCGCTGGCGATCCTCGATCTCGTGCGCGGCGCCGGCTTCGGCAGCGATGCGGTCTCGCCGGGCGAGATCTACATCGCCCGGCAGGCCGGGTTCACGCCGGAGAACATCTGGTTCACCTGCTCGAACGTCTCCGACGATGATCTGCTGGCCATCGGCGACGAGCGGATCGTCATCAACGTCAACTCGATGTCGGAGATCGACCGCATCCTGGCGCTCGACCTGCCGAATCCGGTGGCGCTGCGCATCAACACCGACATCGGCGCCGGGCACCATGTCGACGTCGTCACCGCCGGCGGCGGGGTGAAGTTCGGCATCGACCTCGCCGAGGTCGAGTCGGCGAGGATGGTCGTCGAAGACAGCGGGCGGAAGGTGGTCGGACTGCATGCCCACATCGGCTCGGGCATCGACAGCATCGCACCGCTGATGGAGTCGGCGCGGCGGCTGCTCGATCTCTCGACCTCGTTCCCGAACCTGCAATGGCTGAACTTCGGCGGCGGGATCTCCGTGCCGTACGAGCCAGGCACGCCTGAGTTCCCGATCGACGACTACGGCGTCGAGCTGACGCGCATCGCCGACCGGCTGCTGCGCGCGCGCGATCTCACCGCCATCCTCGAGCCTGGACGTTATCTCGTGGCGGAGTCGGGCACACTGCTCTCGCGCGTGACCTCGCGCCGCATGAGCGGCGGCCGGTTCTGGATCGGCGTCGACACCGGCTTCAATCATCTGGTCCGGCCATCGAAGTACGGGGCGTATCACCACATCGTCAATGCCACGAACGGCTCCCCGGCCTCGCTTCGCCAGACGTTCGATGCCGCGCGAATGACCGATGAAGTCGTCGTGGCCGGCAATCTCTGCGAGTCGGGTGACGTCTTCACCCGCACCGAGGCGGGCCAGGTCATCACACGGAAGATCGACAGGACCCAGCCCGGCGATCTGCTGGCGTTCTGTGATGCCGGCGCCTACGGCTTCTCGATGGCGTCGCTCTACAACGCCCGGCTGCTGCCGCCTGAGGTGATGGTAGACGGCGGCGACGTACGTCTGATCCGCGAACGGCAAGTGTACGAAGATCTCGTGAAGGGGATGAAATGAAAGGCAGAAGGATGAAGGAAGAAGGCAGAAGTTACTGGAGTCACGTGGCCTACTTCTGCCTTCTGCTCTCTGCCTTCTGCCTTCTTCTCGCTGGCTGCGCCACCGCACCCAAACCGACCATGCTCGATCTGAAAATCATCAACGGCCGGATCATCGATGGCACCGGGGCGCCGTGGTATCGCGGCGACGTCGGCGTTCGCGGCGACACGATCGTTTCTATCGGTGATCTTTCGAAGGTATCGGCGGCCACGACGATCGATGCGCACGATAACGTCGTCTCCCCCGGTTTCATCGATCTTCTCGGACAGTCCCAGGGCGCCGTCTTCGTCGATCCGCACCTCGAGGCGAAAGTGCGCCAGGGTGTGACCACCGAGGTCACCGGCGAGGGAAGCTCGCCCGGGCCGCTCAGCCAGAAGCAGATCGATGCTGCCAATCCGAAGAACCGGCCCAAGTGGCACACGCTCGGCGAATGGTTCACCCTCCTCGAAAAGAACGGCAGCGCTATCAACTTCGCCCTCTTCGTCGGCGCCGACAATCCCCGCGAGATGGTGATCGGCGACGTCAATCGACCGCCGACCGCCGACGAGATGCGCGAGATGGAGCAGATCGTCGATCAGGCCATGCGCGAAGGGGCCATCGGCCTGTCGACGTCGCTGATCTACCTGCCGGCGATGTATTCGACGACCGAGGAGATCATCAATCTGGCAAGAGTAGCGGCGAAGTACGGCGGCGTCTACTTCAGCCACATGCGCGACGAGGGCGACCGGATCGACGGCGCGCTCGACGAGGCCTTTCGGATAGGCCGCGAGGCGAAGATCCCGGTCAACATCTGGCACCTCAAGACCGGAGGGGCGACGAACTGGGGGCGGATGCCGTTCGTCATCGAACGGATCAACGCCGCGCGCGCCGAGGGGCTCGATGTGGCGGCCAACGTCTATCCGTATGCGGCGTCGTCGACGTCACTCTCGACGCTCGTTCCCGACTGGGCGCTCGAAGGAGGCTACGCGGAGCTGAAGACGCGTCTGGCCGATCCGGCCCAGCGCACCCGGATCGCCGAGGTGCTGCAGGCGCAGTTCAGGAAGCGGGGGGCGAAGGGGATCTACATCACACGGATCGGGAATCCTGCCTTCGCGCAATACGAGAAGCACTTCGTCGAAGAGATCGCGGCGATGATGAACGTCACGCCGGACGAGGCGATGATGCAGCTCTTCGCCGGCACGAACAGCTCGCCGAACGTGATCTTCTTCTCGATGAGCGAGATGGATGTGCAGACGGCGCTGAAACAATCGTTCATCTCCATCGGCTCCGACTCGGGCTCTCCCCCGCCGGCCGCTCGCGCGATGGGCCAGGCGGTGCATCCCCGCGCGTACGGAACCTTCCCTCGGGTGATGGGACACTACGTTCGCGACGAACATCTCTTCACGCTGGAGGAGGCGGTGCGCAAAGCGACATCGCAGGCAGCGGACCGGACGAACCTCTCCGACCGCGGCGTGCTGCGGCCTGGGATGAAGGCGGATGTCCTGGTCTTCGATCCGGAGAAGATCCGCGATGTGTCGACGTACGAAGATCCGCATCACTTCAGTGAGGGGATCCTCGACGTGATCGTCAATGGGGTGCCGGTACTGCGCGAGGGGACGATGACGACGGCGCTGCCGGGGCGCGTGCTGCGGGGGCGTGGTTGGCGCAAGTAGGGTCGTCCAGCTTCGTTCTTAGGCAGATCTGCTCGACGCCATCGAGCTTCGGCTGTCGCATATCCGGTCGCCAATAGGGGAGATCACCGAAGTCGCCGTGGTGCTGCGGCTGTTCCGACGGCTTCGCGCTCGGGTCGTCGTTGAATGCCGTGATGTGTACCTGCTTCTGAATTGGGCACGGGATCAGGTGGGCATGCAGGCGGAGGTTGCGCGCGCGACCAAGCATCATGCCGCCGAATTCGGACGACTTCGGTTGAATGTATTCGTCTAGCCAGACCAGCAGCGACCCGCGGGGAGCCAGTCCCCACACATGGCTCTCCTCGAACTCACTCTGCTCGTGCAACGCCAGGATGTAGAGGTTGCGATCGCCGGTCTCGGCACTCTGCGCCGCGAGCCACTTGGTGATCTTGCCGCCGGGCATTACTTCATCGATGGTGCACGCCGGCGCCATGTAGATCAGGTTGTGGATGGGCAGTCGAGGATAGTTGGCGATCAGCCTATTGGCGACGATCGCGCCGGCGCTGTGCGCGACGATGGTGATGTCGTCCTGCGGGCCGACAGCGCCCGCGAGCGCGTCGAGGAACATCGGAAAACCGCCCGAGCCGGCAACGTTAGGGATGTAGTCGTAGGGGTGGTGCATCTCCTGGTTCGTGTAGAACAGACGCTCGGAGGTGTAAATCATCGCTCCCCATGCATTGCCGCCCACCGCATCCAGAAGCCCGGAACCCAATAGCGTCGCCGGAAAGAAAATCGCCGATTGGGCTCCGTCAAGCACGACCGAAGGGCGCTTAAGGTTGAGCTTTCCTTCGCGAAAATCGAGTGAGGACGAGCACTCCTCCGTCACGCCGGCGAAGGGAAGCACCAGTTCCTTCCGTTCATTGATGCTGCGATAGCGGTCTTCGTAGTGGAGGTATGCCGCGACGGGCGACTCGATCAACGTGCGGATGAGGTCGCCGCTTGCCTCGCCGACGGCGAGAGGGAAGGCAGACCATCGCGGTGTCTGGTGTCCCTTGTGCACCCACCATAGGTGGTCCCAATAGCTGGAGTACAGCGAAGTCTGCCAGTTGACGAAGATCGGATAGAGATCAGGCTCGTCATGCGCCATCTTTGTGATGTGCTCTGCGGCGCGCTTGATCGCCTCCCGGCGCGAGTTCAAGCCACCGTGAAAGAAGAAGAGCACTTTGACCGAGCCGTATTTGCGGCGGTGCTTCTCGATCTCCTGCATCATGTTTTGGATGTAGTCCGTCACTTGTTGCTTATCGAGAGTGCGAAAGCCGAGGGCCGGGACGTTCTGCGGTGCTTTATCGTCGGCGATGGGGTCGCGCATCCCGCCGAGCGAGTCGAACATCAGCACGTGAGCGCGGAAGTCTTTCGGTTGCAGGGAGCTCTTCAGACCCGGGTCTAGCTCCGGCACGTAGGTGCTGGCACATCGGGCGGTGGCGAAGAGTAACCCTGCAAAGAGAAGGAATCGGCGGATCAGGTTCATGGCTCGTCTCCGCTAGTTAGGACGGACCACGCCGCGAACTTCCGCGCCGCCGTGCCACAATGTGCGACACCGAATGAATAACGCATCCAGCCGTCAACTCGTCCGCGCCGTCGGCTTCTGGGGGCTGGTGGCGATGTGCATCAATGCCGTCGTCGGCAGCGGCGTGTTTCTGCTCCCCACCGAGTCGTACAAGCTCCTCGGACCCTTCTCGCTCTGGGCGCCGCTGATCTTCGCGCTGCCGGTGTTCATCCTCGTGCTCTGCTTCGCCGAGGCCGCCAGCCATTTCAGCGAGCCGGGGGGCGCGTATCTTTACGCCAAGACCGCATTCGGCGACTTCGTCGGATTCGAGACGGGCTGGATGAACTGGCTGGCGCGCGTGACGTCGCTGGCGGCGCTGTCGAACGGATTCGTGGTCTCGCTGGCGCGGATCTTCCCGTCCCTCGGCACCGACGCGGCCCGCATCGCCGTGATCCTCATCTCGATCGCCATCCTCACGGCCATCCACTATGTCGGCGTGAAGTACGGCGCGGCGTCGATCTACGTCTTCACGCTCGGCAAGCTGATTCCGCTGGTCGGCTTCATCGTCGTGGCGCTGATCGCCTGGAAGCACAATCCCATCCCGGCGTCGCTGACGATCCCAGGGGCCGGCACCGACTGGAGCGGCGCGGCTCTCTTCATGCTGTTCGCCTACGCCGGATTCGAGAACATGGGCGTCCCCGCGGGCGAGTTCCGCAATCCGAAGAAGGAGCTGCCGCGCGCATTGCTGGTCGGAACGCTGGCCATCGCCGCGATCTACGTCCTGGCGCAGCTCGGGGCGATGTCGGCGCTCCCCGACCTGTCGAAGACGGCCACCCCGATCGCCGACGCCGCGGCCGCCCTCATCGGCAGCGCCGGCGCGATCATCGTGACCCTCGGCGCGCTCCTTTCGATGGCGGGCACAAACTCCGGCACCGTTCTCGAAGGCTCCCGCATGCTCTACGCCATCTCCCTCGGCCGCCCGCGCCTGCGCGCCGTCAGCTACGTCCACCCCCGCTTCCGCACGCCGACGGTGGCGATCCTGATCCACGTCCTCTTCGCCGCCGTCCTCGCCTGCGCCGGCTCCTTCGCCAAACTTGCCATGCTCTCCGCCGTAGCCCGCCTGACAACCTATCTCTTCACCTGCGCCGCGGTACCGTTCCTGCGCAAGCTGAATGAAGGCTTCCGGACGCCGGGTCTCATCATCCCGATCCTCGGCACCGCGATCTCGCTGGCGCTGTTCCTGACGCTCAACGCCTACAACTTCATCGCCGCGGCGATCGCGCTGGCGGTGGGGGCGGCGATCTACTGGTTTTCGCGTCCTGTGTCGATCACGGCGTAAGCGCAACGCACTTACCCGTGGCGACAGTGCTCACCGGCGTGGCGCCCGTGTCGATCATGAATTGCTTGAAGCAGGGATCTTGATCGATGAGCACCTGCGCCGCCTGCATGAGGCCGTTGAAACTCTGGTCGTTGAGGTTGGAGAAGTTTGTGCCGATGCCGTTCACGGTGGCGCGCAGCGTGTCGTCCTTGATGAGCGAGAAGCTGAGAATGACAGGGTAGTAGACGGTCCGGTTGGCTTCCTTTGCCGCCTGTTGCTCGGCAGCCTTATTGCGGAAGGTTGCCAGCAGCGATTCAACGCTGTCAAAGGTGACGTTATCCATGGGTGTGCCGGTCACCGCGCCGATAACGCCTTTGATACCCGGTTCCGCAGCCGTAGCGTCGATGACCACCTTCGAGGATGACGTACCGGAGTTGACCACGATGACCAGGATCCGACGGATCTCGTGATTTGAAAGGAAATTGTTTATGGTGAACCCGGTGTGAGGTGGGTTGCGGGTTGGCTCCGCGAACGTGTCGGTTGAGATGATGGCGTGCATCGGCGCGCGCAACCCAATATTGTCGGCAAGACCACCGTCAAGCATGTGCAAGTGGGTACGTGCCTTGTCCATATAGCCGTCGAGCTCGTCCGCTAGGCGCGGACGAGAGGGATTGGCGTAGACATCGGCGCGCGCGAGGCCCGCCCAAGTCGGCGGTTTGGTGTAACCGCAGCTGCGATACGTGTCGAGAACCATCGGAGACAAGAGCCCTGGGAACGCAGAGGACGCGGCAACCGCGCGTGCGACATGCACCTGATTGATATCGGAGCAGATCGGGTCGAATTGGTCCTGCGTCCACTCGAACCGCGCCCCCAGCTCGATCTCGGTCGAGTTGGCGATGATCAGTGGCGCATGCCACTTCGGTTGTTCGTCGAGCAGATCCTTGAACTTCTTGTCCTTGAAGAGCACCGCATCATAGAGCTCGGACGCGACATCGATGCGATGGAAGTTTGGAGAGAAGAGAAGCTTGAATACGTTCGGAGAAAGGAAGGCCGAGTGAAAGAGCTGTCCCTGAATGTCCTTGCGGAGGAAATCGGACTCAAAGGTCTTGAAGCCGCCGCGTCCGTGGAGACCGTAGTACATCGACGTGAATGAGCCACCAGATACGGAGGAGATCACGTTCACGTGGTCCAGCAGCTTCTTGCCGTCCTTCGTGTCGATGGTGTCCAGCTTTTTCAGAACGCCGTACGAGAAGCCCGCGGCGCGCGTGCCTCCGCCGGAGAACGTCAGGATGACGAATGTGCTCTTGTCGCTGTCAGGAATATCGGTCGTCGCCCAGCGGTAGCCGTATTCCAGATTCGGTGCCTGCTTCAACTCGGGGTTGATCGGGTAATGTGCCGAACAGGCGAAGCACACAGCGGCGAAGACGGCGGCGAGAAGTCGGTAGGTTCTGTTCATATCGGTAGGAACGCGACGACAGTTGGCGTGACGGGTGTTCCGTCGACAAGCACGACGATCTGTGGTGGTTGGTAGTCGTTCGGGACATTCAGATCAATCGTATGTGTTCCGAGCTGAACGCTGAATGCGGTGTTCGTCTTGCCGAAACGGACACTGTCAACGTAGACATCGCGCACCGAAGGAAAGGTAACGAGAACCCAAGCGTCCATATCTATAGGAGTGACCGCAGGCAGAAAATCCCTACCCCACCCAACATCGAAGCCGTCTGCGCCGGCATTGACGCCAGGCTGGCTGTCGTTACGTTCAGGCTCAGGAAGTGAGGTTCAGGTCGTGTGAAACCGAGGTGATACGGTATCGTGGAATTCCGCGCTGCTCCGGCTCGATGGCGGGTGATGCCGTCTCAATGCCGGGCAGTGCCGTCCCAATGCCGGGCACTGCCGTTCTGATGCCGGGCAGTGCCGTCCTAATACCGGGCAGTGCCGTCTTGAAGCCGGGTAGTGCCGTCCTAAGGCCGGGTAGTGCCGTCCCGATGCCGGTTAATACCGTCTCAATGCCGGGCAGTGCCCTCCCAAGGCCGGGCAGTGCCCTCCCAAGGCCGGGCAATGCCCTCCCAATGCCGGGCAGTGCCGTCCTATTACCGGGCAGTGCCGTCTGAATGCCGGGCAGTACCGTCCGAATGCCGGGCAGTGCCGTCCGAATGCCGGGCAATGCCGTCCCGATGCCGGGCCGCGCGAATCGCCGGCTTGTGACCGCTGTACCCTCGCTCGAAAAGCTTACCGGAACATCCACGTACAAATCGCCGCCGCCACGAACGCGGCCACGATGTCCCCCACCAGCGCTGCCGGGATGGCGTGCCTGGTCCGCTTCACGCCCACCGCGCCGAAGTAGACGGCGAGGACGTAGAAGAGCGTCTCGCTGCTGCCGTAGAGGGTTGCGGCCATGCGGGAGAGCAGCGAATCGGCGCCGTAGCGTTTGATGATGTCGGTGGTCAGGGCCAGCGAGCCGCTGCCGCTCAGCGTGCGCAGCACGGCCAGCGGGAAGAGCTCGGGGGGGAAGATGGTCCGGCTCAGCAGAGGGCGGATAGCATTCGTCAGCATGTCCATCGCCCCCGAGGCGCGGAACATGCCGATGGCCACGAGGATGCCGACCAGGAACGGGATGATGCGCACCGCCACCTGGAACCCTTCCTTCGCCCCTTCGATGAAGACGTCGTAGACCTTGATCCCGCGAATGAGGCCGACCAGCGGTATGCCAACCAGCAGGACCGGGATGGCCCAGAGGGAGATGGATTGGAGGATTTCGCGGATCACGGCGCCACCTCTGGCGGGTCGGGTTGCCGGTTGTCGGTTATCGGTTGTCGCGTTGGGAAGAAGCGCTGCAGGAGTTTCGCGGTCGTCACGGCGGCGACGGCGCCGCAGAGGGTGGCGATGAGGGTGGTGGGGATGATCGAGGTCGGCGCCTGGGCGCCGGCGGCGGCGAGGACGCCGATGATCGTCGTCGGGATGAATTGCACGCCGGCGGTGTTCAGGACCATGAAGGTCACCATCGGATTCGAGGCGGTCTCCTTGTCGGGATTCAGCTCCTGCAACTCTTCCATCGCCTTGATGCCGAGCGGCGTGGCGGCGTTGTTGAGGCCGAGCATGTTCGCGGAGACGCTCATGACCATGGCCCCGATGGCCGGATGATCGGGCGGGACCTCGGGGAAGAGAATCCTGCTGATGGGCCGCAGGATGCGGCTGAGCATCGACACGAGGCCAGCCTGCTCGGCCACGCGCATGATGCCGAGCCAGAGCGTCATGATGCCGACCAGGCCGAGGGAAATCTCAACCGCCGTCTTCGCCGACTCGACGGATGCCTTGGTCACCGCGGCGGCATTGCCGGTGAAAATAGCCACGATGAGCGCGACCGCCATCAGGCCGAACCAGATGTAATTCAGCATGAGGGCGATTGTAATCTGCGGTTGCGGAGTCTCGCGGTTGCACGGTCTCGCGGTGTTTTGGGTTGCAAGGTTGCTGAGTTGCTAATCGAGCATTCACCGCGAGACCCCGTAACCGCGAGACCCGAGACCCCGTTCACCGCGTCGTGTTAGAAGTAGCGGCGATGAATCGGAAACCACTCGCCGCCATCGCTCTGATCACCCTCATCTCCGGGTGCCACAGGGAGTCGACCCCGCCTCCTCCCCGTCCCTCGATCCTCTTCGTCACCCTCGACACCACGCGCGCCGACGCCGCGGGGCCGGAGGCGGTTGGCGTATCGACGCCCTCATTCAATGCACTGGCCGCGCGAGGCCGGCGTTACCGCTGGGCATATGCAACGGTTCCGCAGACGCTGCCGTCGCACACCTCGATGCTGACCGGCCTCTATCCCGCGGGCCACGGAATCCATGAGAACGCGCGGCATCTCTCCGATACACAGCCGCTGCTCGCCGAGCGCCTCCACACCGCCGGCTATCGCACCGCCGCCTTCGTCTCCGCGTTTGCACTGGCGCGCCGCTTCGGCCTGGCGCGTGGTTTCGACACGTATGACGACGAGCAGGCGGCCGGCGTGGCGGAACGGACGGCGAAGGAGACGACCGACCGGGCGATCGCGTTTCTGCGGGGGTCGGGAGTCGGGGGTCGGGAGTCGGAGAGACCGTTGTTTCTCTGGGTTCATTACTACGATCCGCACTATCCCTACACGCCACCGGAGCCGTTCCGCAGCCGTTACGCGTCGAAGCCGTACTACGGCGAGGTGGCGTTCATGGACGAACAACTCGGACGCCTGGCCGCGGCGTTCGAGCAGCAGGTCAAAGGGCCTGTAGCGATCGTTCTCGTTGGCGATCATGGCGAAGGGCTTGGCGAACATGGAGAGCAGCAGCACGGAAACCTTCTCTACCAGGCCACGATGCACGTCCCGCTCGTCGTCATCGGACCGGGCGTTCGTCCAGGAATCGGCGACACGCCGGTCAGTACGCGCCGCGTTTTCCACACCATCCTCGATTGGGCGGGCATCGATGCGACGAACAGCCTTCTCCGAGGCGATGCGGAGGTGGTCGTGGGTGAAGCGATGAAACCGTTTCTCGACTTCGGCTGGCAGCCGCAGGTGATGGTGGTGGAGGGAAACCGCAAAGCGATCCTGGCCGGCAAGCTCGAGGTCTACGACGTGGCGGCCGATCCCGCCGAGAAGCACGATCTCGCCGCCGGAGCCAGTCTGTCGCGATCGGCGCGCAGCGCCCTGCACGACTATCCGATTCCGTCGATGGACGCGCGGCAGAACGACGCCAATCTCAACGATGAAGAGCGCCGCAAGCTGGCCGCGCTCGGATACGTGAGCTCCGTGGCCAGGCCGGTCGTGCGCGCCGATGCTCCCCGTCCCGCCGACATGGCTCCGATGTTCGCGCTGCTCGACGAAGCGGCGCGTCTCTTCGTCGACGAGCAATACGCCCGGGCCATTCCGCTTCTCGAACAGATCCTGGCAAAAGATCCGTACAACCTCGACAGCGCACTGCGCCTGGCCACGGCGCATTCGGCCCTGGGCCAGGAACAGGCCGCGGTCGAGGCGTACCGCGCCGCCGAGCGGATCGCCCCCAATTCGCCCGACGTCCGCACCTATCTGGCGCTGCACTACGCGCGCACCGCCGAGTGGCCGAGGGCGGTTCCGATGCTGGAGAGAATCATCGCCGAGACGCCGGAGAAGGTTCCCGCTCTCGAAGCGCTGGCCCTGCTGCGCGAGCGGCAGGGGCAGATCGACGACGCCGTCCGTCTGCGCCAGAAGGTCTACACGCTCCGCTCCCCCACCGCTGCCGAATTGACGCGACTCGGACAGATGCAGATGGCCCTGGGCCAGACGGCGCCGGCAATCGACTCCTTCGAACGGGCCCGGGCGCTCGATGCGACGTGGTTCAAGCACGACACGGAGCTGGGGGTGCTCTACCTCGCCTCGCAGCGTTTCGACGATGCCCGCACCGCCCTCGACCGCGTCGCTCCCTCCGATCCCAGCTACCCGATGGCGCTCTTCAAGCGCGCCCAGGTCAGCGTACTGCTGCACGAGCCTGACGCTCCCGCGCGTATCGCGGCCGCGCGCGCGCATGCCGATGCCACGACGCGGCAACTCATCGCCCGGGAGCGGCTCTTCCAGTGAATGCGGGGGTGAACGCGGTTTTCCGGAGCGCTGGCGTCTCGCCGGCTGGCCCGGGTGGCTGGCCCGGGGGCGTCTCGCCCCAGGTCGAGGCAAGACTCCACACAGTCGCCCGCAACCCTCAGGGGCGAGACGCCCCCGAGCCAGCCGGCGAGACGCCAGCGCTCCGGAAACCGCCGCTAACTAACGCGGCAAAAAGAAAGCCCGGCGATTTCTCGCCGGGCTTCCGCTTCCATCGATGGAACAGACTTAGAACTGGACGCGCACGGCGATCTGATACCGGCGCGGGTTGTAGAACGATTTCGCAAACGGTGCTTTCACGCCCCAGTCGGAGCGAACGAACGGCGCGTTGGGCGAGAGCAGCGGCTTGAGAACCGAGTCAGGAATCGAGTCGGGGATCGGTATCTGCTTCACGGTCTTGTCGTTCGTGAAGCCGAGCGCGCCGATGCGGGTCTCGTAGTTGTATCCCTCCTGATTGTTCGTCACGTTGAACACGTCCAGCTCCAGTTGCATGTTCAGTCCGCGGGGAACCGGGATGTTCTGCGTGTAATTGAAATCGAGATCGTAGTAGCCGGGTGTCCGGCGGGTTCCGGAAGGCTCGGCGTAGCGGTCGGTATCGCTCGTGGAGCCGGTGAGCGGACGATACGGCAACACGCTTTCCAACTGGTACGGCTGCCCGGACTGAATGACGGCGAAGGCGCCCACCGTGCCGCGCCACGGCAGGAGATAGGTTCCATGCAGCTTCACGACGTTGCGGCGGTCTCCGCGGAGGTCGCCGTACTTGAAGTTCCAAAGCTGGCGTCCGGCTCCATCACCGATGTTCGATGATCCGATGAATGTCGCCTGATCGTTGGCCGTGTTGAACGTCGAGTTGTCCTGATCGAAGTTGCCGTAGTAGTGGCTCCAGGTGTACGAGCCGTCGACGATCAGCTTGTCGCCGTTGCCGCGCCACTGCTGCTCGAGGGTGGCCTCGTAATACTTGGTGAAGGCGCCGTCGAGGTTGGCGATGACGTAGGACGACCCGCTGCCGATCGCACCACGGAGGCCCGTGCCGGCCGGGTTCGACGTGGTCGGGTTCGTGCCGAGGTTCGGAATGTACGGCAATGCCGGGATACCCGGGGGCGGCGCGAAGTCGATGCGCGCGGTGTTGTTGGTGTCTTCCACGTAATGGTCGCCCTTGCGATAGCGCCCGTAGAGGCGGCTCGACCAGTGACTGGTGAGCTGCCTCGCCGTTCCGATCATGAACTCCTTGATCTCGGGAGGCTTGATGCCGGACTCAAACAATTTCCCCGAGGACGAGGCATTCGGCTGGACGCCGATCAGCGCTCCATTGGCGTCGAAATAGGCGTTGATCGTGGTGACGAGATTGCGGTCCCACGAAGCGGCGCGCGCATCCGAGTTTGCCGCCGGGTTGTAACGGGCGGTGCTGGCCCAGACCGTGTCGACGCCGTTGTAGGCCCAGGTGGCGCCCAGGCGCGGCTGCACTTCCTGGCTCCATCCGTACTCGTGCATCTTGTACTTGGTGCCCGGCGCCGAGACGAAACCGGCGATGTTGTTGGCCGGCTTGAGTCCCTGGCCATAGAGCGTGTCATCGGTGTCGAGGACGCCGACGTTAAACGTCCAGTTCTGCATATGTATGGTGTCGTTCAGCTCGATGCCCTGCGTGTGGAACTCCGAGTGAAGCGTCGGCACGGTTCCGGTGGTCTGCTGGGGGAAGCTTGCCACGAAGAACGCCGGCTTTCCGGCGCAGGCAGTGCCGGTCGGGCAGGTGCCTGCCGTGCCGATACCGCCGGGGATGGTGATCGAGCCCCAGCCGTTCGAGGTCTGGAAACGGTCTTCGCTCTCGTTGTCGTGCAGATATCCGACGTGGAGATCGTGCGTGACGTTCTTTCCGAGCGTGTAGTTGTAGCCGAATTGAGCGGCCTTGCGGAAGAAGCTGTCGTTATCTACGGCGAACTGGCCGAAGCCGACGGTGCCACCACCGGTGGGCTGCCCGGCAACGCAGGTGAGGCCGACCGCTCCCGGGTTTTGCGGACAGATGTAGCCGTATTTCGTGATGAACGGCTGCACGAAGGCGTTGAAGGCGGCATTGGTGCCGCTCGGCGTCGGAACGACTAGACGTCCGATCGTTCCCAGATTGGCCAGATCGAGCTGCGTGCCGAGGGCTGTCGAGACCTGGGTGTTGGCGACGAAGTCGGATGTGCCACCGCCCGGGTTCCGGTAGTCGGTGAACTTGGCCGTGGCGAAGCTCCTCGGATTGACGATCCACGATGCCTCGAGCGTGCCGAGCTGCAGCTTCGTGTTGCTGCCGCTGCCGGTGGTCGGCGCCTGGATGGAGTTGAACGTGCCCGAGGTCTCATCCGTGTGGGAGTTCCGATAGCTGCCGTTGATCAGCACCGACTCCAGCGGAGTGTAGGTGAGTTTCAGGAACTCTTCTTTCGTCTTGAGACGATACGACGGGAGATCGCCGTAGAGGTTCGCCTGCAGCGACTTCTTGTACTCCGGAACATAGTACGAACCGTAGAAGAAGAGCCGGTCGCCGATGATCGGGCCGCCAAGGTTGATCGTTCCCCACGACCGATCCTCCAGAAACGTCAGGCTCTGCGCCCCCGTCTGATCGGCGACGAAGTTGTGATTGAGAGCCTGCCAGCCGACCTCACCGGAGTATTTGTTCGTTCCGGACTTGCTGACCGAATCGATTTGGAAGCCGCCGGCGCGGTTGAAGTCCACCGCCTTCGCGCCGCCTCTGACGACGTTTACCTGCGCGATGTCGTGCGTGTTCGGCTGGGAGTTCAGAACACCGAAGAGCGGCATGGTGATGTTGATGCCGTCGAACAGATAGACGTTGTCCTGGCCGCTGGCGCCGGCACTGGGACCGCGGACCAGGTCCTGGGTGTACATGACGCCCGGGATGAGCTTCTGCAGGTCGCCGTAGTTCTGCTGCACCGGAAGGCGCGAGATCTCCTGCTGCGACAAGCCGCTCTGAATCTCCGTCGACTGCTTGTCGACCAGGGTGCTGGCGGCCGTGACGGTGATCGACTCGGCCACACCGCTCACGCCCATCTTCACGTCCGCGGCAACGTCCTGGCCGAGGAGCGCTTCCGCTTTCCTCGTCGCGGTCTGCATGCCGGAGAGGGTGAACGTCAGCGTGTAGGTACCTGGTTGCAACTGCGGGAGACGGTAGTCGCCATTGCTGTCGCTCACGGTCACGCGTGGCTGCGGCAGCACGTTCGACTTCGCTTCGACGGTGACGCCGGGTAGCGCGGAGCCGTCCGTGGCGGTCACCCGTCCGTGGAGTGCTCCCGTTTGTTGGGCAAAGACCGAGGTGGCAGCAAAAACCACCAATAGACAGCAAAACAACCTGCGAAGTTGCATAGGGTTCCCTCCTGATTTTCCTGAGACCGGTGTGGACTGAAAGTTCACGGATTCTACACCGGCTCTTCACCGGCTCAGTCCGTAGAAATATCAGGAAAGCGGCCAGTCCAATTCGCCTAGAAAGCGCTCGTCCTCGCGCCACGAACCGTGGACGGCCACATGCAGGTCGAGGAAGACCCGGGCGCCGAGAATGGCCTCCAGCTCGACCCTGGCCTCGGTGCCGATCCGCTTGATCATGTCGCCGCGCTTTCCGATGATGATCGGCTTTTGCGTCTCGCGCTCGACGACGATCGTGGCGTAGATCTTGATGAGGTTCTTGTCCTCTTCCTCTTCCCAGCGATCGACCGCCACCGCCGTCGTGTAGGGCAGCTCCTCCGAGGTGTGCGCCAGCAGCTTCTCGCGCACGATCTCGGCAGCGAAGAAGCGCTCCGGCTGCGTGGTGAAGTCCTCGGTTGGATAGATGGCCTCCCCGAGTCCGACGCTCTCGAACAACGAGCTTACGAGCTGTTCGACGCCGTCCCCGGTGGCGGCGGAGACCGGGACGATCTGATCGAAGAGTCCCGTCTCGTTGTACTGGTGGATCAAGGGGAGGAGCTTGTTCTTCTTCAGGAGGTCGATCTTGTTGAGGATGGCGAAGCGTTTGGACTCCGGCTCGTTCTCCTTCTGCTGGCGCATCATCTCCAGAACGAACTCGTCGCCATGGCCGAAGGGCTGGCTGGCGTCGATCAGCACGGTCACGACATCGGCCTCGGAGAGGCTGGCGCGGACGTGCTCCATCATCCGCACGTTCATCTTGTGGAGCGGCCGGTGGATTCCGGGCGTATCGAGGAAGGCGAGCTGGCCCCTGGGGTCGTTGAGGATGCCCACGATCCGGTTGCGCGTCGTCTGCGGCTTGGCGGAGACGATCGAAACCTTGTGGCCGAGGATGCGGTTCAGCAGCGTCGACTTGCCCGCATTCGGACGGCCGACCAGCGCCACCACGCCGAAATGAGGCTTGCCGGGGGATTTGGTGTCAACCACGGGACTCTCTCTCCTCTTCGTCTTCCCGTGTCCAATCCGGATCTTTCGAAACGCGCACGCGATAAATGCGTCTGCGATCGGCTCGGTCGACGATGAACTGGTATCCATTCTTCTTCACGACGGCACCGGCCTTGGGAATGCGGCCGGTCGACGTGAAGATCAGCCCGGCCACGGTCTCGTAATCATCGCCCTCGAGATCGGCATCGAGCAGCTCCTCGAGCACTTCCACGCGCAGGAGGCCGCTGATCATGTATTCGCCGTCGCCCATGTCGACGATGGTCGCTTCTTCTTCCTCATGCTCGTCCGCGATCTCGCCGACGATCTCCTCGACGACGTCTTCGATGGTGATGATGCCGGCAGTGCCGCCGTACTCGTCGACGACGACGGCGACCTGAATGTGCTCGCTCTGAAACTCGCGCAGGAGCTCGGAGACTTTCTTCGTCTCGCTGACGAAATAGGGAGCCCGCGCCAGCTCCGCGACGGGCCGCGTCTCCCCTTTCACGATCGTTTCGAAGACTTCCTTGATGTGGACGATGCCGGTGATCTTGTCGACGCTCCCTTCGTAGATGGGGATGCGGGAGTATTTCGATTCGCTGAACAGACGCGCCAGCTCGTCGAATGGGTGCGTGGCGTCGAAGGACTGAACATCGATGCGCGGCGTCATCAGCTCGCGGGCCACCCGGTCGCCGAAGTCGACCACCGACTGGATCATCTTGCCCTCGCTGGCCTCGAGGATCCCCTCCTCCTCACCGACGTCGATATAGGCCTGCACTTCCTCGTCGGTGACTTTCTCGTCCTCGTGCGCTTCTTCCTCTTCACGGTCGAGGCGGTCGAAGACGCGGCGCAGAGGAAAGAGCACGGGCCAGAAGAGGTAGTAGAAAAAGTGCGAGAACGGGATCAGGGTCTTGAGGATCATCTCTCCGATGTCTTCGGGCACGAAGGCGAGGACAAACTTCCAGAGGATGACCACGACCAGCCAGGCCGCGGCTGAGACCCCGCAGGCGAACGCCGCCGACTCGCCGTCGAGAACGCGAATCGTGGCCACAAACGCGCTGATGAGCGCGATCTGCAGAAGCGAGCCGCTGACGAGCTGCAGATTGCGCGGGTCGAAGTGAAGCCAACTGCTGCTGCGCTCCTCGGTCTGATCGCCTGACCAGCGCCGCAGGGTGACAGGGCTGATCTGCTGGGCAAAGTACCGGATGGCGTCGAAGATCAGGAAAAGGATGCCACTGATCGCGCTGAGGACGATCCAGGTGACGTGCGAGAGACTACTTCCCATTGATGTCGCCGGATTCTATCAACTGAAAATGAGGGCGAAGAACGCGGCCACGACAGACGCTTTCATGAGTCCCTCGGCATATACATAGAAAACGTCGAGGATGAGCCGGCGAGGATCGTCGGGCGCGGCCTCGGGCTCGATGCCGGCTCCGAAGGCTACCAGCTTCTTCGTTCGAAGGAGGTCGAAGAGCAGAGCCCACGCCAGCAGAACGATGGCCCCCCAGCGAAGGGCGAGCCATGGCGACAGCGCAAATCGTTCCCAGATCAGGACTTTAGCGCCCGCGCCGATTAGGATCATCAGGAGCGCGCCGAGCCGCAGGCGGGCGAAACGGCGCAGGATCGGAGCCATGAGAACGATGGCCTGATACCGCGGAAGCGAGGCGAAGAGCGAGGGGGCGACGATCGCCGAAAGGACCACCGCGCCGCCGATCCAGAGCCCCAGCCCGAGATGGTACAAGGCGTTGAAAAAGAGGTAGATCCAGTTCGGCATGGACGCAGATAGTAACGTTTACAGGACCGCCACGGGGATCAGGACGATAATTCAGCATGCACTCTCTGGCCATCCTTCTGCTCGCGACCGCGCTTTCCACGGCTCGGCCGATTCCAACGACCACGCTGATCCTCCACAACGGCACCCGATTCGACGTCGATGGCCCGATCCGGGAGGAGCAGGGCCGCATCATCTTCCGGACCGCCGGCTCGCTCTATTCGATCCCGCTCGTAGACGTCGATCTGGACGCCACGCGCGCCGCCGTTACGAGGATGGTGATCGTGACGAATGACGGCGACAGGAAGTTGAAGGTCTCCGCCGCCGAGCGGGACCGCCTTCTCCGCGAGTTGGAGCAGAACCATTCCGGCAAGCCGGCCTCGGAATTGAGGCTCGAGAGAGTCGCCGAGCCGCGCGAAGCGCCGGAGAAGGGGGACGAGTGGTCCTGGCGCACGGCGGCGCGGACACACGAGGAAGCCGTGCGGCGGGCCAAAGAGAATGTCGATCTTCTTCGTGACCGCGCCGAGGCGCTGAAACGGCAGATCGAGCAATTCGTCGCCGTCGGCTTTCACCCCAGGCAGTTCACCTATCAAACGAGCGAACTGCAGCTCACGCTCGACCAGATCCCGGCCGCCGAACTGGAGATCACGCGCGCCCAACGCGCCTTCGACCAGTTCCGCGAGGACGCCCGCAAGCAGGGCATCATGCCGGGGTGGCTGCGGTAACGGCGCGCTTCGCGCGCGTTGTCTGCGGCTTCGCCGCGTTGTCGGTTGTCTGCGCGCCGCGCGTGGCCGATATTGTCCGTTGGGGCGATCGGCGGCGAAGGCGCGGCTTCGCCGCCAGGCACAGACACTCTTGTCTGTGCCCGGCGGCTCCGCCGCGCGTTACGAAAAGCACGGCACCTGAATGCTCTCCGGACCACGCGCGGCGCGCAAACAACCGACAACGCGGCGAAGCCGCAGACAACGCGCGCGAAGCGCGCAGTTATACTCGGGCCATGCACGCTCACAATGCATCCGTGACCGAGATCGAGGAGATGGCGCCGAGCGTGGTGCAGATCACGGTGGCGTTCCACGGCGGATCGTTTTCGTTTGAGCCGGGGCAGTGGGTGAACTTCCGCTTTCCTGACGGTGTCGCGCGCGCCTACACGATCGCCTCCGCGGCGCATCGTCCGGAGGCGGTGCAGCTCTGCGTTCGGGTTGGGCCGGGCCGCGGCGGCAAGGCCCTGACCCGTCTGGACGCCGGCGCGCAGGTGACCATCGATGGTCCGTACGGCGATTTCGTCCTCCCCCCGAACGACGGCCGCAAGATCGTCTTCATGGCCGGAGACACCGGCATCGCCCCGATCCGCAGCATGGTTCTGAGCATGCTCGCCAATGATGACCCGCGAAAGATCTGCGTCCTTTACGAGCCCGATCAACGGAACATCCTCTATGCGAGCGACTTCGACCCGCTGGCGCGCGATGGCGCGATCGTGCACGAGAGCGGCAAGATCGAGGTGTTGATCGCGCGCAACCGCGAGTCGATGAGCGCGGCGACGTTGATGGCCGCCGGCTTCGATCCTTTCCTCGCCCGCGTCGCCGATGCCCTCCACGAAAACGGGATCGATACAAAACGGCTGATCAGCGAGACGTTCGGGCCGATGCCGTGAGGACGGTTGCTGAGTTGCTCGGTTACTGAGTTACTGGGTCGCTGGGTTTCGCGGTAGCGCGGTTGCGGGGTCTCGCGGTGTGTATCGTCGAGCGCAGCGCTGCGAGACCGCGCAACCCCGAGACCGCGAGACCCCGAGACTCAGCAACCAAGCAACTCAGCAACTCACCCCCACATCCCGCCCTTCACCAGCTTCTGAATCTTCTTCAGGATCCGTTCTTTCTTGAAGCCGCGGAGGTGATCGACGAAGAGGGTGCCGTTCAGGTGGTCGATCTCGTGACAGAGGGCGCGGGCCATGAGTCCCTCACCACGGATCTCGCGCTGCTCGCCGTTGCGGTCGGTATAGCGGACCTTGACGCGCTCCGGGCGGGTGACCACTTCCACGAAGTCAGGGATGGAGAGGCAGCCTTCCTCTTCCGTGATCTCCCCTTCCGCCTCCACCATCTCCGGATTGACGAAGACATGGAGGCCGCCGGGACGCTTGCCGACGGAAAGATCGATCACCGCCAGGCGCTTGGAGACGCCGACCTGATTCGCGGCCAGGCCGACGCCGGGGGCGGCATACATCGTGTCGACCATGTCGTCGATCAGTTTCTGCAGCGGCTCGTCGATCTCGGTGACGGGCTTCGTGGCATCGCGCAGAACCGGATCGCCGTATTTGACGATGGGAAGAACGGCCATAGTCTGAAAAGGATGAAGGCGGAAGGATGAGGGGTGACGGCGCGACATGCGCCATCGCTCCTCATCCTTCAGCCTTCATCCCTCATCCTTTCTTCTTCAAACTCTCGATCATCGCCTCGACCGTGTGCTCCGCGCGGCGTTGATAGAACTCGTTCAACACTCTGCGGATGCCGGGATACTTCGCCAGCGCGTTGTCGAGCTTTTCCTTGTCCAGGCGGAGAAGCTCGGTGCGCTGCGACGCGGTAATCGTGGCGGTGCGAGGTTTGCCGGTCAACATGCTCACTTCGCCGAAAAAATCCCCTTCGCCGAGCTTGGCCAGATACACCGTCGTGCCGCCCGGGCCGTTGGTGAACACCTTCACTTCACCGTTGGCGATGACGTACATCGATGCCCCGGGCTGTCCCTCGCTGATGATGACGCTCCCCTCGTCGTGCGACTCGAGGGCCATCTCCCGAATGAGAGCATCGCGCTCCTCGTCGGTCAGCACTTCGAAGAGCGGAGACTTCGGCACCGGTCTCGTGAAAAGCGGCTCGCTCTTCCCTGCCGTGACCTCCTCCGGTTGCGACGCGGCAAGCTGCTCGCGCAGCTTCTCGCCCTTCTTGGCCACGGCGATGGCCTGCACGGTCAGACCATTGTCCTCGTAATAGCGGGCCGTGTGCTCGTACTGGGCGATGGCCTCCTCGGCCTGACCGGCTCCGGCCAGGGCATCGGCGTACTGAAGGCGGATGCGGGGATTCGACTGGTACTTATCGAGATCACGTTTCAGGAGAGGGACGGCGCGTGCGTACTCCCTGCGCGCCAGGAGCGATGCTCCGCTTTCGGTTTCGTCAGGCATGGAGGGGGGATTGTATCGGGAACGGGTTTCTGGGTTGCTGGGTTGCTTGGTTACTTGGTTGTTGGGTTACTTGGTTGCTGGGTCTCGCGGTCTCGGGGTTGCTCGGTCTCGCGGTGGTAGTGCGGTCTGCTGTGGCGCTCGCCGACTGGCCGTGTCTCCCACCGCGAGACCGCGCAACCCCGCGACCGCGAGACCGAGCAACCCAGCAACTCAGCGACTCAGTACCGCACCCGCTTCAACTCCAGCTTCGCCGAGGAGGCGGCGGTCGAATACGGGTAGCGCTTGATCACCTCTTCGAAGGTCTTGCGGGCCATGCCGAGGTCGCCGGTCTTCGCAAACGTCAGTCCGATCTTGAACATGGCGTCGGGTGCCTTGTTCTGCTCCGGATACTCCTTCGTCACCCGCTCGTAGTAGCGCATGGCACTGCTGTAATCGGCGCCGGCGTAGTACGTCTCGCCGATCCAGTAGAGGGCGTTGTCGGCGAGCTCGCCGGCCGGATCGGCATCGAAGACCTGCTGGAGAGCCGCGCGCGCGTCGGCCATCCGCCCTTTGCCGTAGAGAATGAGCGCGCCGCGGTAGCTGTCGGCGATCGCGGCTGATTGGAGCGGGCCGCTGACCGATGCCGGGCGTACCGGAGCAGGCGCCGGGACGACCGCCGGGGCGGGTTCGATCGCGTGCGGCACCGGCGCCGGCTCGACCGCTCGTGCCGGCGTCTGCACCAGGCGCGGCTCGTTCTGCGCTGACGATTCCAACCTGGCGATCCGGGCGTTGAGAACATCCATCCGCTCGAGAAGCTCCGTCATCGACGTCTGCAACTCCACGAGCCGGGCCTCGGTGGCAGGGTTCGTTGGTACGGCAACATCCGCGGGCGGCACGAGCGACGGCGGCTCGTTCTCGCCGGCCTGCTTTGTCGCGCACGCCGTCAGGCTGAGAAGGAGAACGATGGCCGCCACGTACGTTTTCATGCTGTCTTCATGGTCCCCAGTTTCTGCTTCGCCTTGCCGGCATACGTGCTTTGCGGAAACTCGGAGAGCACCCGCTCATAGTACAGGCGGGCCTCGGCGGTCCGTCCGAGCCCGGAGAGCGCGGTTGCCAGATCGAAGAAGACCCCGTCACGCTCGCGGTAGTTCGGATAGGTCTCCACGATCCCGTTCAGCCGCTGCACCGCCGCGTTGAAGCTGTGACGCTTGATGTAGTACTGGGCGATGATGTGATCGTGCTTGGCCAGGCGATCGAGCACGTCCTGCAGCCGCTTGTCCATCTCCGGCCGGAGAGGACTCTTCGGATAACTCTTCACGGCATCGGCGAACTTGTCCAGAGCCTCGCGCGTCTTCTGCTGGTCGCGGTCGGGGCGCTCCATCTGCTTGAATGAGCACATGGCAATCTGCACCATCGCGTAATCCGCGCGGTCGCTGCCGGGATAGCGATTGATGAAGTCGCGGTATTTGTACTGCGCCTCGACGAGATTCGTGGCGTCGCCCTGCTCGTAGTACGCGTCCGCAACGCGCAGGAGCGCGCGCCGGCCCAGCGGGTCGTTCGGGAAGGTCTCGTAGACGTGGGAGTAGTACTGGCGGGCCTTCTGGTACTTCTTCTTCGCGAACTGTTCTTCGCCGAGTTGGAAGACCTTCTCTTTCGGCATCTTCGCCAGCGCCGGATCAAAGCTCGCCCGCAGCGATTTGGTGGCGCTGCTCCCGCCTCCGCCGCCGCGGAATGTATGCCGGCATCCGGCGAGCGCAACCGCCAGGATGGCGATGAGGGTCAATGTCTTTTTCAAATTTCCTCCGATGGAGTGAATCTTGTTGATTAGTAGATCAGTGGATTAGTGGATTGGTCGAATCGACTGATCCACTCATCTACTATCCCCCTACGTCCTTACGCTAACGCTGTTTCGGATCGCTTCCATTGCCGCCTTGCGGTCCGGCTGTCCGAAAACGGCCGATCCGGCGACGAGGATGCGCGCGCCGGCAGCCACCACCAGCGGCGCCGTCGCCGCATCGATGCCGCCGTCGACCTCGATATCGACCGGAGCTCCCCGTTCCCTGATCATCTGCGCTATATGACGGATCTTGCCCACCACAGGTTCTATGAACCTTTGTCCCCCGAAGCCGGGATTGACCGTCATCACCAGAACGAAGTCGCAGAACTCGATGGCCGTGCTCAGCGATTCCGCCGGCGTCGCGGGGTTGACGGCGATCCCCGCCCTGGCACCGCCGTCGCGGATCATCTGCAAGGCCCGCTGCAGATGCGGCTCCGCTTCCTGATGAACGGAGATCATTCCGGCACCAGCCTTCAGGAACGCCTCGATGTAGCGCTGCGGCTCGGCGATCATCAGGTGACAGTCGAATAGCAGCCTGGTCTGCGCCCGGCATGCCTTTACGACGGCCGGGCCGATAGTAAGGTTCGGCACGAAGTGGCCATCCATGACGTCGAGATGGAGAAGGTCGGCACCGCCTGTCTCGACGTCGCGCAGCTCCTCCGCGAGCCGGGAAAAGTCGGCGGAGAGGAGCGACGGAGCGATCTGGATGCGGGTCATTGTGTGCTGGTCGGTGGGACGGCTGCCTGCTGCTCGATGATGCCGCCTTCTTCCTGCCGGCTGACGACGACCGTGATCGGATCGCGGCCGCTGACCGGTGCGCCGCGCAACGGGAACTGGCGAATGATAATGCCGTCCGCGATGCCCGGGTACGACTCGAACTTCACGTTCGAGACGTTGAGCCCGCGACCCTCCAAAACGGGACGCACCGTGTCCAGCGGGTGATCGATCAGGTCCGGCATCACGTAGGCCATAGGCGACGCCGGAACACCGACGAGCAGCGATACCGCCGTCTGCGCCGCCACGACCGTTCCCTTCGGCGGCTCTTCGGCCATGATTCCCTGAGGCAGTGTGCTGTCGACATAGGCCAGATTGCCGAGTTTCAGATTCTGCTGCCCGAGGCGCAGAAGCGCTGTGCGCGGCGATTGGCCGGCAAGGTCGGGCACGCCGAGCACCAGCGGACCGGCGCTGAGCTCGACGTGAATGTCAGTTCCGCGTTTCACCAGGTTCGTCGCACCGGGCGTGCGGTTCTGCCAGACGATGTTGCCGGCAGCGATTTTGTCGGAGTTCCGGCGATGATCCGTTTCGACCACCAGGCTCACGCCCAGCTCCTGGCAGACCGCTTTTGCATCGTCCACTTTCCTGCCGACCAGATTCGGCGTCGAGACCGAACGCCCGCGGATGAAGAAGTTGAAACAGAGGTAGGTGCTGATACCGAAGGCCAGGACGACGAGCACGGCGAACAGGAGATTGTCGAGGAAGCCGCCTTTCATCGTTTCTTTCATCGCTGTTCGGGCCGGTCGCTCTTCGGATGCTCGGCTTTGTACTCCGCGTCATCGTACTTGCGGCTGCTCGGACGCGCCACAACCAGCGGGATCAGAGTTTCTTTCCAGACGTTCTCGACGCGCTCGGCGAAGATGAAGTTGAGTCCCTGCTTCACTTCGTCAGGCACCTCGGTGAGATCTTTGCGGTTCCCTTCCGGCAGCACCACGGTGGTGATGTTGGCCCGCTGCGCCGCCATCACTTTCTCCTTGACGCCGCCGACGGAGAGCACTTTACCGCGAAGCGTGATCTCGCCGGTCATTGCCACATCATGCCGCACCGGCCGGTCGCCCATGACCGAGGCGATGCAGGTGGCGATGGCCACTCCCGCCGAGGGCCCATCCTTCGGAATCGCTCCGGCGGGGAAATGGATGTGAATGTCGTTCTCGGTGAACTTCTTGTCCTCGATGTCGAGGTCCTTGGCCTTCGACCGGACGTACGAGTAGGCCGCGGTTACCGACTCGCGCATCACGTCGCCGAGCTGGCCGGTGACCGTGGTCCGTCCGCTGCCCGCCATCCGGGTCGCTTCGATGAACATGATCTCGCCGCCGAACTGCGTCCAGGCCAGACCGGTGGCGACGCCGACTTCCGGATGCCGCTCGGCGAACTCGTGCTCGTACGAGGGCAGGCCGAGGTACGGCTCCATGTCGCCTTTCTCCACCGTGTAGTGATCCTCGGATCCGCTGGCCACTTTGCGGGCGATCTTGCGGAGAATGGTCGCCAGTTTGCGCTCCAGGTTGCGAACGCCCGCCTCGGCGGTGTAATCGCGGATGACCTCGAGGATGGCGTCGTCGCTGAGGGTCACCTGTGCGGCGAGGAGGCCGTGGTTTTCGAGCAGTTCGGGGACGAGATGCTTCTTGGCGATCCCGAGCTTCTCCATCTCGGTGTAGCCGGAGAGCCGGATCACTTCCATCCTGTCCCGCAGCGGGCTCGGGATGGTGTCGAGCATGTTGGCGGTGCCGATGAAGAGGGTGTGGGAGAGATCGTAGGGGATCTCCAGATAGCGGTCGACGAAGGCGTTGTTCTGCTTCGTATCCAGCACCTCCAGGAGCGCTGAGGCGGGGTCGCCCCGGTAATCCTTTCCGATCTTGTCGATCTCGTCGATCATGATCAGCGGGTTGTTGACGCCGACCTGAATGTAGCTCTGGATCAGCTTTCCCGGCATGGCGCCGATGTAGGTCTTGCGATGTCCGCGGATCTCCGACTCATCCGTCACGCCGCCGACGGCCATGCGCACGAACTTGCGGCCGAGGGCGTCGGCAATAGCGGCACCGAGCGAGGTCTTGCCCACCCCGGGCGGACCGACGAAGCAAAGGATCGGCCCTTTCAGGTCGCCCTTCAGTTTGAGCACCGCCAGAAACTCCAGCACACGCTCTTTCACCTTCTCCAGCCCGTGATGCCGCTCGTCGAGGATCTCCTCGGCGCGGACGAGATCGAGCCGGTCTTCGGTCTTCTCCGCCCAGGGAACCTGGAAGACGGTGTCGAGATGGCCTTTGATGACGGCGTAATCGCTCGACGACGGCGAAAGCTGCGCCAGGCGGTTCACCTCGCGGCGCAGCGACTGCTTGTGATCCTCCGACAGCGGAAGCGTCTCCACACGATCGCGGTACGAATCCGCCTCGCGGTCTGAGGCGTTTGAGTCGCCGAGCTCGTCCTGGATGACGTGGAGCTGTTCGCGAAGATACGTCTCGCGCTCGCGGCGGTCGATCGACGTCTGAATCTGCCGCTGCAGTTCCTTGTCGAAGGTCGCTTTGCCGAGATCGCGCTGGATGGAATCGACGAGCAGTTCCAGCCGCTCGATCGGATTCACGGTCTCGAGCAGGAGTTGCTTTTCCTCGAGCGGAAAGTTGACGAAGGAGGAGAGGAGGTCGGCGAAGGTGTCCGGCCCTTCGCTCATGTTCATCCGCAGAATGTTGAGCAGCTCGTTGGAGTACTTCGAATCGCTCTCCACGAGCTTCTCGAAGAGCGACATGGCCTTGTTCATCAGGTTGTCGGTCTTGACGTTCTTCGGGCTCGGCCGTGGCGCCACCTCGCGGAGCATCCCTTCGAAGTACGGCTCGGTCTGGAGCATCTGCACCAGCTCGACCCGCCCTTTCCCCTGCAGAAACACCTGGTAGCGATCCGATGAGAGCGGCAGCCGCTGGACGATGGCGGCCAGCACGCCGATATGCGAGAGATCCTCCGGTCGTGGGTTCTCTTTGTCACCGCTCTTCTGGCAGAAGGCGGCGATGAGATTCTGATCGTCGCCGAGACTCTTCAGCAGCCGGACGTTCCGGTCGATCCCGACCTGCAGCGAGAGCACGCCGTTGGGAAAGAGAACGGAGGAGACCAGCGGGATGATGGGAAGACTCTTCGGAATCTCCCCCTCCATCCAGTCGGAGGGGACCGCGTTTGCAGGTACTTTTCGGTTCGTGGCCATTTGCGCTGTGGGCTACACTCTCGTGCCTTCGTCGGCGGCACGCGAATTGTAGGACTGGTTGACGATCAATCTGAGACTATTGCAAACTCGATGAACGACACAACGACTGTGCAGATCCTTGCGGATCCCCAAATCAAGCGGGCCGATCTGCACTGCCATAGCCGCTATTCGGTCTTCAAGTACTTCCGCCGCGCCAATACCCGCGACTGCTACAACGCCCCCGAGGACGTCTACCGCATCGCCAAAGAACGCGGCATGTCGTACGTCACCCTCACCGACCACGACTCGATCGATGGCGCACTCTATCTGCTCAACAAGTATCCGGATATGACCGATTTCTTCATCGGCGAAGAGGTCGAGACCTACTTTCCGGAGACGAATCAGCGCATCCACGTCGGCGTCTGGGGCCTGACCGAGGGCCAGCACCGGGAGATCCAGCGGCTCCGGCCCGACATCCGCGAGCTCATTCCCTACATGAAGTCGCAGCAGTTGATCTTCGGCGTCAACCATCTGTTCCAGAACTATCGGATGAAGAACGTCGCCGCGACCTACATCGCGGAGCTGCTGGAGATGTTCGACATCTTCGAGGCTCTGAACGGAGCGATGGCGTCGTTCCACAACAAGATGGTCCAGCAGCTCGTGAACAGCGTTCAGAAACGCGGCCGCCACGCGTCGATGATCGGCGGATCGGACGCGCATACGCTCAAACACGTGGCCAAGGTTCATACGGTCTCGAAGGGCGAGACCACCTCCGAGTTTCTCGAGAACATCCGCAAGGGAGACTGCTTCGCCTGGGGGAGCGAGATGCGCTTCCGCGAGCTGATCGCCGATATTTACCTCCTGACGATCGCCTACAACGGCCAGGCCCGCGCCGATCTGATGTCGCAGGACTACAGCGTGGCCGACAAAACGATGCAGCTCGCCGGCCGCCTGGCCTCGATCCCCGCCGCCATCTCCGGCCTCCCCGCCGCCATCACCTCGCTCAACTACCTCAAGCAGATCATCGTGACGAAGGGGATCTCGATGCGCTTCGAGAAGCTGGTGGAGGAGATCCGGCCGGGGTTGAAGTGAAGGTTGCGGCCGGAGCGCTGGCGTCTCGCTGGCTGGCTCGGCGGCGTCTCGCCGCTGAGGTTACCAGGCAAATGTATCGAATCTTGCACGATCGGGGGCGAGACGCCCCCGGGCCAGCCGGCGAGACGCCAGCGCTCCGTCGCGCAAGTAACCTCAGAAATTCACGGCCAGCCCGCCGATGTACCGCTTCGTGTTGCCGTCGGCGTCGAGGGCATCGAGGAGGATGCGCGAGTTCTCGGAGCGGGCCAGCTCGATGCCCAGGAGCACCTTCAGATCGAGCGGGAGGTGCAGCGACTGCGCGACGCGAACGTCGACGCGCTGGGTTCGATACGGATCGGCACCATTCGGCTGCGGCTGCTGGATCTGACGGTAGGAAACCGCGAGCGTCGTCCGGGTCGGAGAGAAAGTCGACTCGATGTCGCCGGCCAGATAAACCTTCTCGGTCCCGCGCGTGACCGCGCCATGCGACGGGCCGGCGGTGCCGGCCATCGACGAGACGTCGACGAGCAGGCTGCTGCCCAGCTCCTTGCGGAATGCCACGCGCACATCGCGGCGAATGTCACCGGCATCGATGTACAGGCCGTCCCAGAAGTGCTCCAGGCCGTCGGTGAAGACGATACGGAGCGGCGTATCGGCCGCGCTGACGCTGCCGATCACGCTGAAATGTTCGTGCGCGGGATCGCCGGAGACGAAGCCCCCTGAATAGGCGTAATGCGGCAGGAGCCGCGAGTCGTCGGTCCAGACGATGACGCTCGGAAGCGTGTTCTGGTGGGTGGCATCGAACACCTTGTACATGCCGGAGACGACGAACGTCGTATCTTTACCGACCTTCAGCTCCGCCCCGCTGCGCGGCGCCCATTCCGTTCCGTACAGACCGACCCGGCTCGACATCCCGTAGTCGAACGTGAGCGCCGGCACGATCACGAACTTGGCGTTGGTGGTGAGATCCGCGGTGCGCAGCGTCGGTCCCGTGACGGTGCCGGGCGTGCCGCGGATGCTCTCCTGCGTCATGCGCAGCGAAACGCTGACGTCGTTGCGAGAGGTCTGGATGACGTTGGTGCCACCGACGATCTCGATGAGATCGGATCCCGGCGTGGCCACGAAAAGGTTCTGCTGGGCCAGATAGTGGACCTGCACGCGGGAGTCGCCGTGCTGCCACTCGAAGTTGTGCGAGCGGATGTCCGCCTGATGGGCGTCGTCAGGAAGGTCGTCGCGATAGCGCCACCACGACCGCGTGGAGGCGAGCCGGTACGAGTCGGTCGGCGATGAGCGCAACTCGATCTGCGCCGCACTGGCCTCGGCAGCAGGCGTACCGAAGGATTGGTCGCTGGTGGGGTCTTCCACGCGATGGAGGTTGCCGCGGAATCCGATCTGCCAGTTATCGCCAACGCGGCTTTGCAGGCCAAGCGCGGTCTGGGCGAAGGCAGGTCCGGAGGATGAGGTCGCGCTCGTGCCGGACGTCATGCCGGTCATCGACACCATCTCGCCCCGGAAGCGTGGGACGTCGTAAGCCGCGGTTGCCACGGGCCCGATCGGATCGGGAGGCGGCGTCATGACCATGTCGATCTCGCGAAGGATGTCCGGCGGCAGCGAGCCCCGGATCTCCCACATCTGCTGATTGCTGCCGCGCGCCTGCTTTTCCGCCTGCAGTCTGAGCTTGACGCGATGATCCTTCGTCGTCGGAACGATGGTCTCGATGGCCGGCTCGAAACCGTACTTCATGGCGATGATCTTGTAGACGCCCGAAGGAAGCTGGGGCATCGAGAAGGAGCCGTCGCTTCCGCTGAAGGTCTGGATGGCGTCGAGGCTGTTGAGGTTGAGTGCGATGACCAGCGCGTTGCCGACGGGCCTGGTCGCGCTCGTCACGTTGCCGAGAACCCGGAGGAAAGCCGGAAGAGGAACCTCCGATTGCGCAGGGACAGCGAGGATCACGATGGCCGATGCAATCGCTATCGCACGAAGTCTGCGCATGGTTTCCCTCCTTACGATCCCAGCCAGCGAGTCTAAGGAGTCGCCGCCCGGGAGTCAAATGACGGAACGTGAGGATTCGGTGAGGATTTCCATGACTCACGCGGAGGCGCGGAGGCGCGGAGGGCGAAACGGTCCCCTCTCCGCGTCCCCGCGTCTCCGCGTGATATATCCAGTGCCCCATGCGCCGAACCAAGATTATCGCCACACTCGGGCCCGCCTGCGCCTCTGAGGAGCTCATCCTGAGCCTGCTCACCTCGGGCGTCGACGTTTTCCGAATGAACTTCTCCCACGGAACGCCAGCCGACCGCGTACGCCTCATCGAGATCATCCGCCGGGTCGCTACCGACCACGGCAAGTACATCCCCATCATGGGCGATATCCAGGGGCCGAAGTTGCGCATCGGGGAGGTGGATGGCGTCGTTCACCTGCAGAGCGGACAGACGCTGACGATCACCACCGATCCGCTGGTCGGCAATGCATCGATCGTCTCCACCCCGTTCACTCCCCTCCCTCGGGAGGTTCAGCTCGGCCAGCGCATCCTCATCAACGACGGCCTGGTCGAGCTGGTCGTGGCGGGGCTCGATGCCACGAGCGTGCTGACCCGCGTCGTTCACGGCGGGCCGATCTCGTCGAAGAAGGGGATGAATTTCCCCGATACCGAGCTGACGATTCCAGCCATCACGGAGAAGGACCGCGACGACGTCGCCTTCGCCGTCGAGAATCAGCTCGACTACATCGCCGCGTCGTTCATTCGAAGACGCTCGGATATCGTCGAACTTCGATCGCTTCTGCACACGCTCGGCGGCGACGAGATCAACATCGTGGCCAAGCTCGAAAAATCGCAGGCCATCGACGCGCTGGAAGATATCCTCGATGTCAGCGATGGGGTGATGGTCGCCCGCGGCGACCTCGGCGTGGAACTCCCCCCCGAAGCGGTCCCGATCGTCCAGAAACGCGTGCTGAACAAAGCGAGCGTGTGGGGGCGATTCGCCATCACCGCCACGCAGATGCTCGAATCGATGACAACGAACTCGCGTCCGACACGCGCGGAGGCGTCCGACGTTGCCAACGCCATTTTCGACGGCTCGGATGCCGTGATGCTCTCCGCGGAGACGGCCTCGGGCCTCTATCCGGTCGAAGCGGTGCAGATGATGGCCAGGATCATCATGGCCGCGGAGCAGAACCGCCAGTTTCAGGTCGCCGGCGGCCGCGAGCCGTTCCGCGTCTCCTCGGAGACCGACGAGTTCACCGACGCGCTGGCTGGCGCCGCCAACTACGCCGCCCAGCAGCTCGACGCGAAATTCATTATCGTCTTCACGCAAACAGGATTTGCCGCCCGGCTGATGTCGAAGTTCCGCCCGGCCCAGCCGATCATCGCTCTGACGCCGTCGACCTGGGTGGCGCGGCGGATGAACATGCTGTGGGGCGTACAGCCGTTCGTCCTTCGCGACATCGGCGAGTACCACGAGCAGATCGTCGAGCGCGTCGACGACTTCCTGCTTAGCCGCGACATCGTGGCCCCCGGAGACCGCCTGGTCATCCTGATGGGATCGCCGATTTACCAGCGGGCGAAGACGAATTTGTTGAGGGTGCACAGGGTGAGGAGTTAATTACATTAACCGTCATCCTGAGCCGCCGAAGCCTGAAGCGCGAAGCGCGGAGTGGCGGAGGACGGTCGAAGGACCCCCAAGTTGTATCCCGGTTGGGCGGCGGAAAATCGACAGTCCCCCGCCCTGTCCGGGTTGCAGGTTGGGGGTCCTTCACCGTCCTCAGCCCCGCTGGGGCATCGGCGGTTCAGGATGACAGGCAAGTGCTCACGCCGTCGCTGCCAGCATCGGCTGCAGGCTCCGCCCCACCACCCGCGCGATGGCGTCGCACTCCTGGACGATCTTCGCGAAGGCCTCCGGCAGGATTGCCTGCGGTCCGTCGGAGAGCGCTTCCTCAGGCTTGTGATGAACCTCGATCAGCACGCCGTCAGCTCCGGCGGCGATCGATGCGCGCGACATCGGGGCCACCTTGTTGCGTTTGCCGGTTCCATGGCTGGGATCGACGAGGATCGGCAGGTGGCTGATCCGCTTGACTGCCGGGACGATGGACAGATCGAGCGTGTTGCGGGTGTGGTCGGCGAAGGTCCGCACGCCCCGCTCGCAAAGGATGACGTTGTAGTTCCCCTCGGCCATGATGTATTCGGCGGAAAGGAGCAGTTCCTCGAGCGTCGCGGACATGCCGCGCTTGAGCAGCACCGGCTTGCGGGCGCGCCCGGCCATCTTCAGGAGGGAGAAGTTCTGCATGTTGCGCGCGCCGATCTGAATGCAGTCGGCATACTGATCGACGAGCGCCAGCGCCTCGTGGTCGATGGCCTCGGTGACGATGGGAAGATCGAACTCCTCCCGAACCCGCGCCAGGATCTCCAGCCCCTCTTCGCCCAACCCTTGGAACGAGTAGGGTGACGTGCGCGGCTTGTAGGCGCCTCCACGGAAGAGCTGACCGCCGGCGTTTCGGATCCCCTCGGCGATGGCGCGCGCCTGGTCGAGCGACTCGACGGCGCAGGGACCGCCGACGACGACGATGCCGTTACCGCCGACGTCGACGCCGCCCACATTGATGATGCTGTCCTCCGGACGCGCTTCCCGGCTGACCAGCTTGTAGGCGTGCGAGACGCGGATGACTTCCTTGACGCCGGGATAGTTCTCGAGGACCTCAGGATCGGCCGTGCCGGGTTTGCCGGTGATTCCGATGGCCGTCCGGTTCGCTCCCGGAATTGCATGCGCCTTCAAGCCCATCCGCTCGATGTGGCGGACGACAGCTTCGATTTGATCGGGCCGGGCGCCGGCCTCCATGACGACGAGCATTGGTGGCCAGTATAATCGAGCGCTTTGCAGCGCCATTCCGGGAGCCACTCATGAAAAAGCCGTTCCTCATCGCCTCGCTCGCCATCCTCATCGCAGCACAGACCTTCGCCGCATCGTATTGGGTCGTGACCAAAGACGGCACGCGCTACGAGGCGAAGGCAAAGTGGACGATGGTCAACGGCAAGGCGATGATCACGCTCGTCAGCGGTACGGTCATGGCCATCGATCCGAGCTCGATCGACGTCGCCAAGTCAGAAGAAACGACGCGGCTGGGAGGCGGCGAGCTCTTCGGCGTCGAACAGCTTCCGGGCACATCGACATCAAAAGCATCGACGCTTGGCAGTTCGATTCGCCTTCACAAACTGCCGTCCTCGCAGCCGGCTGTCGCCCCTGCTCCGGCCACGACCGCTACCGACATTCCGCAGCCGTCCGCGCCCGGAACCGGGCTCGGGACCGATGTCATCGGCCGCTTCGAACGAGCGTTCGAGAACGTCGGCATCTTCGAGCACAAACTCGTGGCAACCGGAACCAACTCGCTCCGCGCCGACCTCACGGCGGATACCGAGGATAAAGTCTTCAATACCCTGACCGCCACCTCCTTTCTCATCGTGCACAACGCCGGGATTGCCGGCGTGCAGATCAATTCGGTCGATCTCTTCCTCAAGACCACCACCGGCGGAGCCGCGGGACGCTTCCACATCACGCGCGACGACGCACAGGCGCTGGAGGCGAAGACGATGACGCCGCAGGCGTACTTCGTGTTGAAAGTGCTGTTCTAACCGTGCGCGGCGGCGCTCCGTTGACGCGCGCCGCGCGTTGTCTGCGGCTTCGCCGCGTTGTCGGTTGTCTGCGCGCTGCGGCGCGCGTGGCCGATGACGGGCAGCCGCGTCAGATTGCCGTTGCGCCATTGACCACGCGCGCCGCAGCGCGCAGACAACCGGCAACCGGCAACGTGACGAGTCGCACAGAACCGACAACCGCCAACCCCACAATCTGACGCTTCGCAGCGAACCGACAACGCGGCGAAGCCGCTTACTGAACGACGTCGACGCGGGCCGCGCCGCCGTAGACGGTGACGTAGCGAAAGTTTCGCGTTTCCTCGTCGACGATCATTCGCTCTCCGGCAGCGAGAACGAATTGTTCGACCGTCCCTTCGATCGCGTAGAGCTCGGATCGATCGTTGGCAAAGCGGATGGTGATCGTGCGCGCGGCGTCGCCCACGGCATCGGCCGTCAGCCGCGCGCGGCCCGTGGTCTGGCCGAAGTCGTAGGCGGTGGCATGTTGCTTACGTGAGACCGTCACGGCCGTGCCGCCGATGACCGCGATCTCGGGGAGGGCTGTCTCGAAGTCGAACGACTGCAACGGTGCGATGATCCGTTTCGCCGGTGCGAAGAACGTTGCCTCCCGCTGCGCGAGATAGTTCCAGCGCCGCGCGGGCGGCCGTCCCAGCAACTGCGGCCGCGCCAGTTGATCGGCGGGAGGGTCGCGGAGGAGGAGATCGTCGCTCCAGCGGCGGACGATGTGCCAGTCCCCTCCGGTGACGATGAAGTTGCCGAACTCCGCCGTCAGATCGATGGCCACGATGAGACCACCCACGCCATTCGCGCTCCGCAGGGCCACGACGATGCGATTCTTCCGGTCGCGCGCCAGCGTGCTGACGTCATACGTATCGAGCGCCACGTTGTCGTCGCCGACGTGCCGCCCGCCGATGGCGACGCCGTTGAAATAGAGCGTGTACTCCGGGTCGCCGAGCATCTTGATCCGGGTAAAGGCCCGGTTGGGCGGCAGATCGAATTCGCGCGTCGCAAAGAATGCCCCCGGATCGCCCTCTGCCAGCCGGTTCTGTTGCCAGATCCACTGCGCCCGTCCCGTGTTGTCGAAGAATTTGTGCGAATAGAGCAGTTCCAGACGGCTGAAGGCGGCCACGGCGATGAAGATGGAGGCGGCGATGAGGAGCAACCGGCGGATGAGGCGGTTGTCGGTTGTCGGTTGTCGGTCGTACTCCGATGCTCCGACCCCCGTCATAGAATCCGCGCTCATGAAGTCGGTCATTGTAATTCCGGCGCGCTGGGCATCCTCGCGATTCCCGGGGAAGCCTCTGGCGATGATCGCGGGGGTGTCGCTCATTCAGCGCGTCTATGAGCGCGCATCGCGCTCGAAACGGGCGGATGCGCTCTTCGTGGCCACGGATGACGATCGCATCGCCGGCCACATCGCCTCATTCGGTGGCCGCGTCGTCCGCCCCGAGGGTGATTTCCAGAGCGGCACCGACCGGATCGCCGCGGCGCTCGACCTTCTCGGTGACGCCTATGATCAGGTCATGAATGTTCAGGGAGACGAACCATTGATCGACGTCAGCGCGATCGACGCCGTCATCGAAGTCCTGCAAACGACCGGCGTAGACATGGCCACACTCGCTGCGCCGATCGAGAGTGACGAGGAATGGCAGTCCCGTGACGTCGTCAAAGTCGTCACCACGCTCTCGGGCGATGCACTTTACTTCTCACGCGCGCCGCTGGCCGGCGCCCAGCGGCACGTCGGCATCTACGGCTACCAGACCGGCGTTTTGCGCGCCCTGGCCGCGCTCGCTCCGTCACCGTTGGAACGGGCAGAATCACTCGAACAGTTGCGGGCACTGCAGAACGGCCTTAAAATCCGAGTCGTTCAAACTACAAGGCCGCACCTCGGAGTCGATCGTCCCGAGGACGTGGCGCGCGTCGAACATGAGCTGGCTAGACAAGAGTGACACCGGAGATCGTTCGTGAGCTGCGTGCTCGCGCGCATACGAATCTTCGCCACAGCCAGCACCACTCTCCCCGCCAGCCAGGCACCCAGGCCGGACGTCAGTCCGACATTTGCATCCATTTACCTACCGGAGGCGTGACCGATGAGCACCAAGTACATTTTCGTGACGGGTGGTGTTGTTTCCGGACTTGGCAAAGGCATCGCCGCGGCCTCCATCGGCGCGCTATTGGAAGCGCGCGGTTTCCGCGTCACGCTGCAGAAATTCGATCCCTACATCAACGTCGATCCCGGCACGATGTCGCCGTTCCAGCACGGCGAAGTCTTCGTCACCGATGACGGCGCCGAGACCGATCTCGACCTCGGCCACTACGAGCGCTTCACCTCGATGCGGGCCACGCGGAAGAGCAACTTCACCACCGGGCGTATCTACCTGAAGGTCATCGAGAAGGAGCGGCGCGGCGATTACCTCGGCAAGACCGTGCAGGTCATCCCGCACATCACGGACGAGATCAAGAAGTGCATCCGCGAAGTCAGCGAGGGGGTCGACGTCGTGATCGTCGAGATCGGCGGCACCGTCGGCGACATCGAGTCGCTGCCATTCCTCGAGGCCATCCGCCAGTTCCGGCTCGAGGTCGGCCGCGGCAATGCCATCAACGTTCATCTGACGCTGGTGCCGTACATCAAGGCGTCGGACGAGATGAAGACCAAGCCGACGCAGCACTCCGTGCAGAAACTCCGCGAGATCGGCATTCAGCCGGACGTGCTGCTCTGCCGTTCCGAGCATGCCATCCCCGACGACATGCGCGACAAGATCGCGCTCTTCTGCAACGTCGAGCAGGACGCCGTCATCCCAGCGCTCGACGTCGAGTTCATCTACCAGGTGCCGCTGGCATTTTCGCGCGAGCGCCTCGACGAGATCCTGCTCGACAAGCTCCACCTTCCGCACGACGAGATTGGCGCGCTGACGAAGTGGGAAGAGATCATCCGCAAGCTGCGGCATCCGGAAGATGAAGTGAAGATCGGTTTCGTCGGCAAGTACATCGAGTTCGGCGACTCGTACAAGTCGCTCAATGAAGCGCTGACCCACGGCGGCATCGCCAACAACATCAAGGTCCGCATCGTCTACATCGACTCGGAAGAGCTCGAGACCGAGGGGTATCACGGCGAGCTGGCGCGGGTGGATGGGATTCTGGTCGGACCCGGCTTCGGCGCCCGAGGCGTCGAAGGGAAACTGCGGGCCATCCGTTACGCGCGCGAGAAGCGCATCCCGTTCCTCGGTATCTGCCTCGGCATGCAGTGCGCCACGATCGAGTTCGCGCGCAATGTGGTGGGCATGGTCGGCGCGAACTCCACCGAGTTCGATGACGAATCGCCGTACAAGGTGATCTACAAGCTCCGCGATCTGATCGGCGTCGATGCGCTCGGCGGCACGATGCGCCTTGGTAAGTATCCGTGCACGCTCAAGGAAGGATCGATCGCCCGGCAGGCCTACGACGTCGAGCAGATCGATGAGCGCCACCGCCATCGTTACGAGGTCAATCCCGAATATGTGCCGCAGCTCGAAGAGCGCGGATTCCACGTGACCGGTCTCTCACCCGACGGCAAGTTCGTCGAGATCATCGAACTGGAAGGACATCCCTGGTTCCTCGGCTGCCAGTTCCATCCCGAGTACAAGTCACGGCCGACGGCACCGCATCCTCTCTTCCGCTCGTTCATCGCTGCCGCGCGCGCGAACAAGACGCTGGCAAAAGCGGCGGTTGCCGTTCCGGCACACGAGACAGAGCTCGTATGAAGGTCGTGCGCGGCATCGGCGCCGTCATCGTCGGGATGATCGTCGCGTTCCTCGTCGTTTTCGGCGCGGAAGCGATCTCACACCAGATCTACCCGCCGCCGCCGGGCATGAGCATGCAGGACATGACTCAGGTCAAAGCATTCGTGGCAACGCTGCCGATGTCGGTCCTCCTGATCGTGCTGGCCGGCCATCTGATCGCGACGTTCGTCGCCACCTGGACCGCCGCGAAGATCGCCCGCGGCCCGATCGCCGCGTTCGTCGTCGGCGCGCTGCTTCTCGCCGCGGGCATCGTGAACGCCTTCATGATCCCGCAACCGCTCTGGTTCTCGATCGCGTCGTTCGTGATCTACATCGGCGGGACGCTGGTGGGGGCGCGGGCGGGGGTGCCGAGGGCGGAGCAACAAACGTAGGTCGGGCTCTCCAGTCCGACGAACCGTGTCAAAGAACCCGGCCCAGCGCCGCGTTAGCCCGCATTTCTCACACGTTGAGTGGAATTGCCGGCACCCTGTTGGTGGCGAAACTTGGGACGACGTGGAGTTGTGCGGGCGGTTCGTTCTCGGCAGTGCCTCCAATCGAGAGTCCTTCTCCCCCAGCGCTTTTCAGCTGGGGGAGAAGGTGCCGAAGGCGGATGAGGGGGCGTTTCACGAGTATGTCATTCGCGCGCCTTCGAGCGCTCTCGGACGGGTGTTGTTACATCGCACATATCTCGCAAATCGCCCCCCTCATCCGCCTTCGGCACCTTCTCCCCCCGCAAGAAACCGCGGAGGGAGAAGGGCTCTCGATAAAGGGAGTGGCAAGACTCTCGAGGGAACAATTCCAGTGAGCGTATGAGAAATGCAGGTTAGCGGCGAACCGGCCGGCGGCGAAGCCGCCGTAAGAACCGTAGCCCCCGGCTTCAGTCACGGCTTCAGTCGACGGCTTCAGTCGGGATTCAGGACATTCCCCAGTATCCCTAGCCGCTTCAACGGGCGACAGAACGATTTCCGAGGTTGACATCGCGTCGCGATCGATGCACGACACCGGTTGACATGATCTGCCGCCCGCTGAAGCGGGCGTGAGTACAATGCCCGCCGCATGACCACCCGTCCCATCGCCATCACCGACGACATCTCCTTCGGTGGCAACCACCCTCCCCTCTTCATCGCCGGACCGTGCGTGATCGAGTCGAGGGAGCATGCGTTGCGGATGGCGCGGACGCTTCTGGCTCTTCGTGATGAGATGAAGATCAACCTCGTCTTCAAATCGTCGTTCGACAAAGCGAACCGGACCTCGATCGAGTCCTTTCGTGGGCCGGGGATCGAGGAAGGGCTGGACATTCTTCGCGCTGTGAAAGCGGAGACGGGACTTCCGCTCCTGTCCGACATTCACGAGTGGCAGCAGGCGGAACGCGCCGCCGAGGTGCTCGATATCCTGCAGATCCCCGCCTTCCTCTGCAGGCAGACGGATCTCGTGGCCGCGGCGGCGAGGACAGGCAAAGCAGTCGGCGTCAAGAAGGGGCAGTTCCTCTCGCCGGAAGAGGCGAAGAACATTCTCGATAAAGGGCGCGAGGCTGGGAACGAGCGCGTCTTCATCACCGAGCGCGGCTCGTCCTTCGGCTATCAGAATCTCGTCGTCGACATGCGCGCCTTTCCGATCCTGCGCGCGTTCGGAGCGCCGGTGGTTTACGACATCACCCATTCGATGCAGAAGCCGGGCGGCGACGGAAAGCAGACCGGCGGCACGCCGCAGTTCGCGCGCCCGCTGGCCCGCGCCGCCGCCGCCGCCGGAGCGGACGGTTTCTTCATGGAGGTTCACGACAACCCGCCCGCCGCGCTGAGCGACCGGACAACGCAGATCCGTCCCGAGGCCGCGCGCGAGATCATCAGCGACATTCTGGCGATGCGGGCGGCCTTACCTCCGCTCTGAGGAGCACACGGATGTCGAAGCTTCAGCGCATCGTAGCGATCATCGTCGCGCTCTATCTGCTCCTCGTGCTCCTGGACCGTTTCGTCCTGGTCGAGCTGCTCGTACGCCGCGTCGGCCTCTCGGTGCTGTTGGCACTCCTCGAAGCCTTCGCCATCGCCGGAATCGGCTTCGCCGTTCGCGGCGTCTTCGCGCGACGGTGGAACGCCGCGGAGGCTGATCTCCCCCGCGACCTCCTCCTCGGATATCCCCTCTTCGGCGCGCTCTGCTTTCTGGTTGGAACGCTCAACGTCTCCTCGTGGTCGATGGGAATCCTTCTCGCCGGCTGCGGCGTCGGAGGTATCTACCTCGTCGTGCGGCGATTCGAGACGAGGCCGCCGGTCATTCCGCGAATCCCGGAAGCGCTCGTGCTCATCGCTCTCGCCATCGTCTTCCTTTGCGCTCTGATCGCCGCGCAGGCGCCGCCGTCATCGCTCGATGAACTGGCCTATCACCTGGCAGTGCCCTGGACGTGGGTGACGGAGCACCGCGCCATTGACCTGCCGCTGATCTCGCATTCGTACTTCCCGCTCGGGATCGAGTCCGCCGATCTGCCGCTGCTGGCAATCCTCGGCCAGATCGGCGGCGGGATCGCCTCGCATTTTCTTCACCTCGGCGCGGCGATCGCGGCGACGGCAATGCTCATGCGCCTTGCCCGAGGAAACAGCCTCGCCGTCGCGGCGATCGTGACGACGCCCGCGCTGGCGATCATCGCCGGCTGGTCTCTCGTCGACTGGCCGCTGCTCGGGATCTGCGCCTTGCTCGTTCTCGCACTCGATGATGGCGACGCCGCGACGATCTCGATGGCGCTCGCCGCCGGACTCCTGACGAAGTACACGTTTGTGCCGTTCGCCATCCTCGTGTTTGGGGCGTGGGGCGTGGGGCGATGGAGATCACGCGGCGCGGATGCCCCTGCCGAACCCGACTCCCGCAGCCCGCTTCCGATTCACTACTCCCTCCTCATCGCCGTGGCCCTGGGGTCCATCTTCTTCATCCGCAATCTCATCCTCACCACGAATCCGATTGCGCCGTTCCTCTCCGCCGCGGCGCCGCACGTCGCCGCGTATCGCGCTCCATTTCTCTCCGACTACGTCTTCGACGGACACTTCCTCGATGAGAGCCTTGGTGCATCGCTCATCGCCGCATGCACCCTTTCCACGGGGATGCTGTCGTGGGTTCTGGTCATCGTGGCCGTGCTGTTGTTCCTGCTCGGGCCGTCGTCGCGCATCCTCCTTCCGTTTCTGGCCATCCCTGTCGCGCGCTCGCGTCGCCCGACACGCCTGATTCGCGTTGTTCTCGGCCTGAGCATCGTCGTGCAGCTCTTCCTCATCGGCTACTTCCTCGATCGCGGCGGCGCGTTTTCGCTTCTCGGCGGTTCCTCCTCGGAGAAGGAGTACCTGACGAAGCAGCGCACGTCCTTCACAACGGCGCAGTCGATTGATGCGCTCCTTCCCGCCGACGCGCGCGTCCTCGTCATCGGACTCAACGAAACGTTCTGGTTCGAGCACCGCGTCCGAGGCGGTGGCAACTTTGATGGACCCCGAGTCTCGCGGTACCTCGAACTGCCGACCGCCGAGGCGCTGTACGCGCGATTGAAAAACGACGGCATCACGCACGTGGCCGTCGTTCCTCCGGCGCCCGCAACGACGGCCGTTCCGCAGAAACTCGCGGAACGTGACACGGCACTCACAACGGAAGCGCAGCGCGTCCTCGCCCAGACACTCGATCGCTACGCCTCAAACGTCTCGACAAGCGGCGGCTTGATAGTATTCACCTTGAAATAGGAGAGAGTGATGGAAAAAGTCACCGGGATCGGCGGGATCTTCTTCAAAGCAGCCGACGCCAAGTCTCTGCGCGAGTGGTATCGCGATCACCTCGGCGTCCCGATCGACGAGTCGTACGGCGCTGCGACATTCGAATGGCGCGAGCGCGATACGCCGGACAACGTCGGCATGACCGTCTGGTCGACATTCCCCGCGACGACGACGTATTTCGATCCGACGCGCGCGCCCTTCATGATCAATTACCGCGTCGACGATCTCGACGCCATGCTCGAGCAGCTCCGGCAAGCAGGCGCCACCGTCGACGAGAAGGTCGACGACAACGACTACGGCCGCTTCGGCTGGGCCACCGACCCGGAAGGGAATCGCTTCGAGTTGTGGCAAGCGCCGAAGAAGTAATCGCTACAGCAGCGTCCCCCTCAAAATCATCAACGCCACCGTGAAGTAGATACAGAGCCCCGTTACGTCGACCAGCGTGGCCACGAAGGGAGCGGAGGCGGTGGCGGGATCGAAGCCGAGCTTGCGAAGGATGAACGGCAGCATCGAGCCGGCCAGCGTGCCGAACAACACCACGCCGATCAGCGAGAACCAGACCGTGAGCGCCACCAGCATGTAGTGAACGCCGTACTCGGTAATCCCCAGCTTCTCCCAAAGCACGATGCGGATGAATCCGATGAAACCGAGAAGCGAGCCGAGGGCCAGACCGGAAAGGATCTCGCGCCGGAAGACGCGGAACCAGTCGCGCAGGCGCAGTTCGCGCAGCGCCAGCGAACGGATGATCAGGGACGTGGCCTGCGAGCCCGAGTTGCCGCCGCTGGAGATGATCAGCGGCACGAAGAGCGCCAGGACCACGGCGCGGGCGATCTCCTTCTCGAAGAAGCTCATCGCCGTCGCGGTCAGCATCTCGCCGAGAAACAGCGCCGACAGCCAGCCCGCCCGCTTCTTGATCATCGCCAGAACGTTCACCTGCAGATACGGCGCGTCGAGCGCTTCCATGCCGCCGAGTTTCTGGATGTCTTCCGTCGCCTCCTGCTCGGCGACGTCCAGGACGTCATCGACGGTGATGATGCCGAGCATGTGACCATCCGCGTCGGTGACCGGCAGCGCCAGGCGATCGTACTTCTCGAATGCCTTGAGCACTTCCTCCCGATCGTCCGTGGCGTTCATCTTCACCAGCGGCGGGTCGTCGATGTCCATCACTTTCGTCGACGGCTCGGCCAGGACGAGAGAGCTGAGGCGGATGTCTTCCACCAGCCGCCCGCGCTGGTCGACGATGTAGACGACGTTGACCGTTTCCTTGCCGCGGCCTGTCCTGCGAATGTGCTCGAGCGCCTCGGCGGCCGTCATCTCCGGCTGGATCGTGACGTAGCGAGGCGTCATGTACCGGCCGGCCGTATCCTCGGGATAACCAAGCAGCCAGCGCGCGTTCTTCAGATCCTCGGGCGAGAGTGCCGTCAGCAGCCGGCGCGTGACCTCGGCCGGCATTTCTTCGAGCAGCCGCGTCCGGTCGTCGGGGTTCATCTCCGCGAGCACGTTGCGGACCTGCTCGTTGCTGAGCGATTCGATGAGCCCTTCCTGGTGGTCAGGCGGCAGGTAGGAGAAGACTTCGCCGGCCTCGTCCCGCGGAAGCACGCGGAAGACGAACCCTTCCTCCTCACGCGGCAGGGCGATGATGAGGTCGGCCACGTCCGATGGGTGCAAATCGGTCAGCCGGTCGCGCAACTGGTTCCAGTTCTGCTGCCGGATCAACTCGCGCAACTCGTCGCCCACCGATACCGCTTCGATCATCCTCACGCCCTCCGTTTGGGGAGGGTACGGGATGTGTGAATGAAAGTCGACGCACGATCGGGGCCGCATATTGAGATAATCACGAGATAATCACGAGATAATCACGGCTGGATGACGATGACCTCAATGCGTTTGGAACTGCTGGGTGACTTATTGATCCGCTCGGGTGACGGCGCGCTCGTCACCATCGGTGCGAAGAAATCGCAGGCGTTGCTGGCCTATCTGGCGATGAAGCCGGCGCAGCACGTCTCGCGCGAGAAGCTGGCTGGGCTGCTCTGGTCGAGCACCGGACCGGACCAGGCCCGGCAGAGCCTTCGCCAGACGCTCTCGACGATCCGCAAGGAGTTGTCGCAGATCGCGCCGAAGCAGAAGACGCTGATCGAGGAAGGCGACCTTCTTTGCCTCGACCGGTCGGTGTCGTGCGACGTGCCTGAGCTCGAATCGCTGATCAACATCAACACGGAGACATCGCTGAAACAGGCCATCGAGCTCTATCGGGGCGACTTCCTCGAAGGCTTCTCCATCAACGAAGAGCGTTTCGATCAGTTCGTCGTCGGTGAGCGCGACCGGCTGCATCGTCTGGCCCTTCGTGCGCACGCACAGCTCGTCGAGCTTCAGGCGCGGCGCGGCGCGCTCGATGACGCCATCGGCACGGCACAGAAGTCGTTGCGCCTCGACATCCTGCAGGAGCCGATGCACCGGATGCTGATGCGGCTCTATCTCGAGAGCGGCGACGTCGTCGAAGCGCTGCAGCAATACGAGACGTGCTTCAAGGTCCTTCGCCGCGAGCTGCGCATCGATCCGGACACGGAAACGAAAGCGCTGCAGCGCGAGATCCTGCAGATCCGCGCCCAGCGCGGCGAGGAGGCCAAGAAGGCCGAGGGACGCAGGACCGTCCTCGTCGTCGAAGACAATGTGCTCAGCCGCGAGCTGATGAACGCGGTGCTCAAGTCAGCCGGCTACTCCGTCGTCCTGGCCAAGGACGGCGCAGAGGCGCTGATGTCAGTGGGACGGGAAGCGGTCGACCTGCTGGTGATCGACGTCGATCTCCCCTACATCGACGGCCATTCCCTCCTGCAGGCCATGCACGAAAACGGCGTTTCCGTCCCGGCCATCTTCATCTCCGGCCTGCCCGGCGACGACGTCGAGGTACGCGCCTTCGAAGTCGGCGCCGCCGATTTCATCCGCAAGCCGGTAAAGAACAGCGTGCTGCTGGCGCGGGTAGCGAAGGTGATGAAGGACGCGGATTGACGCTCACCACCGATAGTGCCCGATGATCGCGAACGCGTTCAGCACGTCCTCTTTCTGCGCGCCGTTGCCGATGTTGTGGACCATGTAGTGCCGTGTCGTTCCCGGCACGACGTCCGCGGCGACGATCCCGATGTGATACAGCCCGCCCTGCAGGCGCCAGGCGACGACGTCGCCAGCGTCGAATGCGCCGCTCACGATCTTGCCGCGGCGGGTGAAGAAGGTCATCAGGTTCGGGACGCGGCGGTGATCGATGTTGGCATCGGGAGTCCGCAGTCCCCAGTTGCGCGGGTAGACGGCGAAGTTGCGGCGCATGTCTTCGTGCACCTCGCGCTGCAGATCGATGCCCGCGGCACGGAAAGCGCGGACGACGACGTCGGCGCAGACGCCGCGCTGGCGCGGCAGATCGCCTCCCGGATAACGCAACTGCACGTAGGAGGGATCGTAGATCGTCGTCACGCCGACCTGCGACGACGCCGCCGCGGCAATGGTTTGGTTGACGGGCGCGGTTCCGAGTAGGAGGAGCCCGAGGATCGCGACTGCAGTTCGCATCATCCCTCCAACATGCGCAGAATGGCCGCCGCCGACTTCTCCACATCCTCAGCGGTCGTCGACCAGTTCGAAACGGAGATGCGCATGGCAGCCTCTCCCCGCCAGGTGGTGCCGGCCAGCCAGCAGGTGCCTTCGCGCTGCACCCGGGTGATGACCTCGCGGGTCAACTCGTCGCTGTCGCCGAAACGGACGAGCACCTGATTGAGAACGACGTCGTTGAGGATGGCGACGCGCTTGTCGCGGCCGAGGATCTCCGCAAATTGGAGGGCGCGGTCGCAGCAGCCGTCGATGAGCGCGGCCACGCCGTTGCGTCCTAGCGCGCGCAGCGCCGCGTAGATCGGGAAGCCGCGGGCGCGTCGGGAGAAGTCAGGAGCCCATTCGAAATTGTCGCGCTCCACCCCCGAGGTCTGTTCGAGATATTCGGCGGTGACGGTCATCGAGGCGCGATGCGACGCCGAGTCGCGGACGATGACGATGCCGCTGTCGTAGGGGACGTTCAGCCACTTGTGGGCGTCGTTGGCCCACGAATCGGCCAGCTCGCAGCCGTCGAGCAGCGCGCGCTTCGACGCCGTGGCCCGGCCCCACAGGCCGAAAGCACCGTCGACGTGCAGCCAGGCACTGTGCTCGTGAGCGATCTCCGCCAGCGCGCGCAGCGGATCGACCGCGCCGCTGTTGACGTTGCCGGCCTGCGCGCAGACGATGACCGGCCCATCCAGAGTGCGCAGCAGATCGCGGAGGGAATCGGCGCGCATCCTCCCCTGCTCGTCCGCATCGACTTTGCGCAGCGCGCGGGTGCCGAAGCCGAGCATGCGCATCGAGGAATGGATGGTGATGTGCGAGGCCGCGCTGACGACCAGGTTCACCGGAGGCGCGCCGGTGAGTCCGTTCTCTTCCACATTCCACCCGACGCGGCGCAGAACGCCGTGGCGCGCCGCGGCCAATGCGGTGAAGTTCGCCATCTGCCCGCCGGTGACGAAGCCGACGCTGGCCGTGCGCGGCAGATCGAAAAGCTCGAGCAGCCAGTCGCGCGCGACGTCTTCGACGACCGACGCCGCCGGAGAGGTGACGTAGATTCCGGCGTTCTGATCCCAGGCGCTGGTCAGCCAGTCGGCCGCAAGGGCCACCGGCAGGCTTCCGCCGATCACGAAGCCGAAATAGCGCGGCCCGGCGCAGGCGATCAGTCCGCCGTTGGCGCCCTGCACCAGAGCGTCGATGACGGCGGCGGGATCCTCGCCGTCATCGGTCAGCGGAACCTTGAGGGCGGCCACCAGCTCATCGCGCGTCGCGCTCGGCCCCACGCGGCGGTCGGGAAGCTGGTCGAGAAAGGCGTTGGCGTGTTCGTGGGCGAGGTCGAGAAGAGAATGACTCACGCCGCGAATCCTAATACGAGGTGCGGCGACGAAACCGCCGCCGCACCTCGGAAAACGCTAATTCACTGTCACGGTAACGTTATGACTCTTTACGTGCGTGGTGTTGCAACTGTTCCACACCTCTACGTAGAACTGGTAGTTTCCTTTCGCCGGGAACGAGGTGGTGTAGGAGCTGGACGTGGCGCCGGTAATGATCGTTCCGTTGGCTTTGAACCACTGATAGAAGATCGGCGACGTGCCCGCGGTCACAACCGTGACGGTGACGTTCGTGTTTACGGTCGTCGACTTGTTGGCCGGCTGCGTGGTGATGGAGGCCGCGACGCCGCGGGTAATCGTTGCGCTGCCGCTGCCGGCAACCGCCGGGCATCCCGACGCGTCGGTGACCGAGGTGACGGTGTAGGTGGTCGTCGCCGCCGGGCTCACGGTGCGCGTGGCGGTCGTGCCGGTGTTGATCGACTGCGTTGTGTTATCCGACCACTTCACGCTCCATGGCGCGGTGCCTGTCAGGGCGGCAGTGATCGTAGCGGAAGCGCCGGGACAGATCGTGCTGTCGCCGCTTACCGTGGCGGTTGGCGTCTTGACCGTGACAGCCGCGCTGCCGCTGCCGGCGATCGAGCATCCCGAGGCATCGCTCACCGATAGTACCGTGTAGGTCATTGCCGATGACGGGCTGACGCTGCGAGTGGCCGTCGTGCCGCTCGTGACCGGCTGCGTCACGTTATCGGACCACGTCACATTCCACGGAGCAGTGCCGGTCAGTGTTGCGGTAATCGTGGCAGAGCCGCCCGCGCAGATCGCGCCACCGCCGCTGACGGTCGCGGTCGGAAGCGTCTTGACGGTCACCGCCACCGGTGACGACGCCGCGCTGCAGCCGCTGGCGTTTGTCACGGCGACGGCGTAGCTGCCGGATGCGGTGGCACTGATCGCCTGCGTCGTGGCGCCGTTCGACCAGAGGTACGACGCGCCGCTCGATGCGGTAAGCGTTACGCTGCCGCCCGCGCAGAACGTTGTCGGACCGCCGGCGGTGATGGTGGCCGTGGGGTTGTCGTTGACGGTGACCGGCACGGATGCCGTGGTGGCGCTACAGCCATTCGCGTCCGTGACGGTCGCGCTGTAGTTGCCGCTGGAACTGACCGGGATCGATGGCGTCGTCGCACCTGTCGACCAGAGATACGACGTGCCGCCCGATGCGGTCAGCGTCACGCTGCCGCCCGCGCAGAACGTCGTCGGACCGCCGGCGGTGATGCTGGCCGTCGGGTTGGCATTCGCGGTGACGACCGTCGGAGACGACGTCGCCGCGCAGCCGCTGGCGTTGGTGACCGTGACGCTGTAGCTGCCGCTCGTACTTGCATTGATCGACTGGGTCGTTGCTCCGTTCGACCAGAGATACGACGATCCGCTCGGTGCCGTCAGCGTCACGCTTCCGCCCGCGCAGAAGGTCGTGGGACCGCCGGCGGTCACAACCGGCTGCGCCTGAGCGGGATTGACGGTAACCAGGTCGTAGGCGGTGGAGGAGCAGCCATTGGCGTCCGTGACGGTGACGCCGTAGTTACCGCTCGCCGTCACCACGATCGAGACGGTCGTTTCGCCCGTCAGCCAGCGATAGGAAACGCCACCCGAGCCCGTCAGAGTGACGCTGCCGCCGGCGCAGAAGGTGGTCGGGCCACTGGGGGTAATCATGGCCACGACGTCGGGATCCTTCGTGGTCGTGGTGGTTGCGGATGTGGCACTGCAGCCGTTGGCATCGGTGACGGTCACCGTGTAGCTGCCCGACTGGTTGACGAAGATCGATTGCGACGTCGCTCCGTTGGACCAGAGGTAACTGGATCCCATGTTCGCGGTCAATGAGACTCCGAAGAACGGGCAGAACGACGTCGGGCCGTCGGCGGTGATGGTCGCGGTTGGTGGAGCATTGGCCGTGACCACGGTAGGAGCGGACGTGGCACTGCAACCATTCGCGCCAGTGACGGTTACGCTGTAGCTGCCGCTGGCACTGGCGGTGATCGACTGCGTCGTCGCGCCGGTCGACCAGAGATAGGAAGCCCCGCTCGATGCCGTCAGCGTCACGCTTCCGCCCGCGCAGAAGGTCGTGGGACCGCCGGCGGTCACAACCGGCTGCGCCTGAGCGGGATTGACGGTAACCAGGTCGTAGGCGGTGGAGGAGCAGCCATTGGCGTCCGTGACGGTGACGCTATAGCTGCCGCTGGTGCTCGCGGTGATCGACGATGTAGTTGCCCCGGTCGACCAGAGATATGACGATCCGCTCGATGCCGTCAGCGTCACGCTGCCGCCCGCGCAGAACGTCGTCGGCCCGCCGGCGGTGATGCTGGCGGTCGGGTTGGCATTTGCTGTCACGACGGTCGGGGATGACGTCGCGCTGCAGCCGTTGGCGTTCGTGACCGTCACGCTGTAGCTGCCACTCGTGCCGGCGACGATCGATGCTGTCGTGGCGCCGGTCGACCAGAGATAGGACGAACCGCCCGACGCCGTCAGCGTCACGCTGCCGCCCGCGCAGAACGTCGTCGGGCCGCCGGCGGTGATACTGGCCGTCGGGTTGGCATTTGCTGTCACGACCGTCGGGGATGACGTCGCGCTGCAACCGTTGGCGTTCGTGACCGTCACACTGTAGCTGCCACTCGTGCCGGCGACGATCGATGCCGTCGTGGCCCCGGTCGACCAGAGATAGGACGAACCGCCCGACGCCGTCAGCGTCACGCTGCCGCCCGCGCAGAACGTCGTCGGACCGCCGGCGGTGATACTGGCCGTGGGAATGTCATTCACGGTGACCACCGTCGGAGACGATGTCGCGCTGCAGCCGTTCGCATCGGTGACTGTGACCGTGTAGCTGCCACTGACGGCCGTAGCGATCGATTGCGTCGTCGCGCCGTTCGACCAGAGATACGAAGCCCCGCTCGAGGCGGTCAGCGTCACGCTGCCGCCCGCGCAGAACGTCGTCGGACCGCCGGCAGTGATGCTGGCCGTTGGATTGGCGTTGACCGTTACGGCCGTGGGCGACGAGGCCGCGCTGCAACCATTGGCGTTGCTGACGGTGACGCCGTAGTTGCCACCGGAATTGACGGTGATGGACTGCGTCGTCGCGCCGGTCGACCAGAGATACGAGACACCGCTCGATGCCGTCAGCGTCACGCTGCCGCCCGCGCAGAACGTCGTCGGGCCGCCGGCCGTGACCGTGGCTGCCGGCAGGGGATTGACCGTAACGATCGCCGGAGACGAGGTCGTGCTGCAACCGCTGGCGTTGGTGACGGCGACGCTGTAGCTGCCGCTGCTGCCCGCGGCGATGGATTGTGTCGTCGCGCCGGTCGACCAGAGATACGAGGCGCCGCTCGATGCCGTCAGCGTCACACTGCCGCCCGCGCAGAACGTCGTCGGGCCGCCGGCGGTGATGCTGGCCGTCGGATTGGCGTTGACCGTTACGGCCGTGGGCGAGGAGGCCGCGCTGCAACCATTGGCGTTGGTGACGGTGACGCCGTAGCTGCCACCGGAATTGACGGTGATGGACTGCGTCGTCGCGCCGTTGGACCAGAGATAGGACGAACCGGCCGGCGCGGTCAGCGTCACGCTGCCGCCCGCGCAGAACGTCGTCGGGCCACCGGGAGTGACCGTGGCTGACGGAAGGGCGTTGACCGTAACGATCGTCGGAGAGGAGGTCGTGCTGCATCCGTTCGCGCCGGTCACCGTGACGCTGTAGCTGCCGCTGGTACTGGCGGCAATCGAACTTGTCGTCGCGCCCGTCGACCAGAGATACGACGCGCCGCTCGATGCCGTCAGCGTCACGCTTCCGCCCGCGCAGAACGTCGTCGGGCCGCCGGCCGTGATGCTGGCGGCGGGAGCGGCGTTGACCGTAACGGAGGTGGGAGCCGAGGACGCGCTGCAGCCGCTCCCATTCGTAACCGTCACGCTGTAGCTGCCGGCCGTGTTCACGGTGATGGACTGCGTGGTCGCACCGGTCGACCAGAGAAAGGACGAGCCGGCCGATGCCGTCAGCCTTACGCTGCCGCCCGCGCAGAACGTCGTCGGACCGCCGGCGGTGATCGCGGGCGTTGGCGGAAGCGGGTTGACCGTGACGGTCGTCGACGTGCTGGTCTTTCCGCAGCCGTTGGTGTCGACGACGTAGACGTTGAAGCTGCCGGGTGAGGTCACCGTGATCGATTGCGTCGTGGCGCCGTTGGACCACGAGTAGCTCGTACCCGCGTTCGCCGTCAGGGTCACGCTCCCGCCCGCGCAGAACGTCGTCGGGCCCGAGGGGGTGATCACGGCCGTCGGACTGTAGACATTGATGGTGAGATCGTTCGAGCGCACCGAGCATCCCCGCTCGTCGCTGACGATGCAGTAGTACGTGCGGGTAGTGGGAGAGCCCGTGATGAATTGGTAGTAATCCCGGCCGCTCAGGATCGCTGTCTGCTGGTCGGTGGCGTACCAGGTATAGGTCCTGATGAACCCGGTCATCCCCGAGACGATCGCGGTCAGCATGGAGTTGTTCCCCGGACAGTGCGACGTGAAATTCGCGCTGACGGTTGCCGACGGCGTCGAGAGGGCGATGTGGACCGGCGCCGAGGTGAGGGAACAGCCGTTCGTCGTCGTGGTCACGGTGTAGTCGCCGACGGCCGTCACGGTGATCGACGGCGTGGTCTCCCCGGTCGACCAGAGATAGCTGCCGGCAGGTGACCATGTCGACAGCGTCGTGTTCCCGCCCGAACAGATGGCGAAGCTCGTCGCAGTAATCTGCGGCTTGGGATTGACGAACGGGGCAACCGCGGAGCCCGTTGTAGAGCAATTCCCTCGGCCGTCGGTGACGGTCACGGCAACGGTGGTGCTGCCGGACGAATCGGCGGAGAACGAAATGGCCGGGCCGTTGCTCGGACCGTTGATCGTCCCGCCCGTGATGCTCCATAGATAGGTCGTATAGGGACCATTCGCCACGGATGCATTTCCCGTCATCCCGCCGCAGAAACCGGCGGGGACGTCGAAGGCGATCTGGGGCACGGCGGTGTCCACGACCGGAACCGTCTTGGTCGAGGCCGCGACATTGCAAAAACCTGTCGTCTGCATGGAGACGGATAGCTGGATCGGCAGGCCGGTTCCATTGGGTCGTAGCGTAATCGCATTGCCGGTGGGGCTGCCGCTGACGTACAGCGCATTCCCGTATGACCAACTGTAGTTGATGTACCCGGCCGGAACGGACGCGGTAAACGTACCGGTCGGACAGATCGAGTCAGGCGCCGTGATCGGCTTCGGCGTCGTATCGGCGACCGGGATGACCATCGACGACGATGACGAGCAGCCATTCCTGGTCACGGTCAGGAAGAGCGTCGTCGGACCGCCGGCATTCGCGGAGTAGTTGATGAGATAGCTGGAAGCGCCGCTGTAGATCGTGCCGTTGCTGATGGTCCAGTGATAGGTGTCGTATCCCGCGGAGGCGGTATAGGCCGTCACGCTGTTGCCCGTGCAGATGCCTGAGTCGGGGAAGAGCACGATGCTGGGTGCTGCCAGCGTCGCCACCGGAACAGTGTGCGTCACTGGCGTGACGCAACTTCCCGGCCCATTGCCGGCGGTCAGAGTGATCACGCTCGGGTTGGCAGGATCCACCGACATGTGGAAGCTGACGGTCCGCTGATTCGCCGTGTTGCCGATGAATGACCCGTTGGTAATACTCCAGTTATAGAAGGTGTAACTATTCAACACCGCGGATGCGGATCCGACTCCGCCGGGGCAGGTGGCATTGACGGTGAAGTCCGTCGGTGCCGGAGCCTGGGCCGTCACGTTCCGGGTGGCGGTGCCGGTGCATCCCGTGGCAGCGTGTTCGACGACGGTCAGCGTCACGGTGCCGGGACCGAGGGGTACATACAAAATCTGCGACCCGTGCGCATCGGGTTGGGCCTGGGCGTTGAAGGTCCCCGTAATCGTAGCGTTCGTCGCCGACCAATCCCACGTCGAACCGGCCGTGGCAGAAACACTGGCGTTGCCGTTATCGGTCGTACAAATCTGCGACGCCGCGTTGATCGACGGCGCCACCGCCGGAATCACTTGCGAGTAGTTGTTGTATGCCCACTGGCAGCCATTCGCGCCGGTCACCGTGAGGAAGAGGTCGGCTGTGCCGCTCGTGCTGGAGGTAAAGTCGACCCCGGGACCATCCGCAGGACCCAGGATGGTGGCGTTGTATGCGGTCCACTGGTACGCAGCAAACGTTTCCGCGACCGATGCGTGCGCGGTGCTCCCGACGCAGAACTGGGCCGGGATCGTGACCGTCGGCACAGGCCGCGGGAGCACTGTGATGGTCATCGGCGCCGAGATGGCGCTGCAACCATTCGCGTCGGTGACGGTGACCGTGACATCACTGCTGGCGTAGATGCGGGTGGTACGCGTCGTCGCGCCGTTGGACCAGAGATACGAAACGGCCACCGGCGCGGTGAGTCCGACGGAGCTCGTATCGCAGAACGTCGTCGGGCCATCGGCCGTAATGACCGGAACGGCGGGACCGGCATTGACGGTCACGCCGACCGCCTGCGATGCCGCGCTGCAGCCGGCGGCATCGGTCACACTGACCGAATAGCTGCCCGAGGTGCTGACGGTGATTGCCTGCGTCGTCGCTCCGTTGGACCAGAGGTAGGACGTCCCGCTGTTCGCGGTGAGTGTCACGCTGCCGCCGGAGCAGAACGTCGTCGGCCCGCTGGCCGTGATCGCGGCGGTGGGAGTGGAGACGGTGACCGCCGTGGGCGCAGACGTCGTACTGCAGCCGCCGGCGCCGCTGACCGTCACCGTGTAGTTGCCGGAGGTGCTGACGGCAATCGACCGGGTAGTCGCGCCGGTGGACCAGAGATACGACAGGCCACTGGCCGCGGTAAGCGTCACGCTGCCGCCCGCGCAGAACGTCGTCGGGCCGCTCGCGGTCACCGTGGCATCGACGGCCGTGACCGGGATGACTCGTTCGTAGGTCGCGCCGCAACTGTTTGGTCCGTTCTTCGTCAGCCGAACGGTGACCGTGGCCGCCGTGTGCGCGCGGAAGGTAATGGAACTCGTGCCCGCGCCGGAGAGGATGTCTCCGTCGATGACCTGCCAGTTGTACGAAACGCCGTTGGCGAATGTGCTGATCGTGGCCGTACCGTTGGCACAGAGGGAGGCCGGAGCCGAGTTGAAGTCGCCCACAGGCGGACGGTTGACGAGGATGTACGCCGTCCCGCCAGCGCTGCAGCCCTGGGCATTCGTCGCCGTCACCGAGAGCGCCAGGGTGTCGGACTGCGGGATGAAATTGATGCTTGGTGACGTCGACGAGCCGAGGAACTGGCCCGAGCTCATCGACCATTGGTAGGTGACGCCGGGACCGCCATCAGGAATCGATGCGGTGGCGGGCACTCCGTAGCAGTACGGAACGCCCGGCAACGACATGGTGATGTCGGGAAGGCCGCTGGCGTCGTATCCGGCGCTGGCCGTCGTCTCACAGCCGCCCGCGTCGCGCGCCACCACGGTCAGGGTGACGTGACCATTCTGCCGCGCGTGAAACGTGATGGACGCGTCGTTCAGCGAGCCGGTGATCTCCGCGTTATCGGCGCTCCACTGGAACTGTGTGTATTCGGACGCGTTCGTCACCGAGGCAGTGGCCGGGCACGAGCCCCCGCCGAGCGCAATGACCGGAGCCGTGAGGACGCGCGTCGTAAGGGTGACGCTCCCCTCTGCCGCGCAGGAGGAAGAGCCGTTCTGCGCCGACACATGCAGGACGACCGCGTTCCCGCTGCCGTCAGCCTGGAAATTGACCCGTGTCGTTCCCTGTCCGTAAACGACCGTGCCATTCTCGATCGTCCAGTTGATCGACGTCCATGGATTCTCCGGCGGCGCCTCGTCGATCGTCGCGGCCCCGTAACCGTTGATACAAACCGTCGACTGATCCGGGTGAATGGACACCGTTGCGCTGGCGTGAACCGGGATGGTGATGCTGTTCTGTGCTTCACACTCCCCCAGGTCCCGTACGGTCACGTGCAGCACGACCGGAAGCCCGCTCCCGTCGGCCGTGAACGAGGCGCTCGGCGAAGTGCTTCCGAACGGCAGCGAGCCATGCTCGATCGTCCAGGTGATCGCCTTCCAGTTGTTGCCGGACGCCGGTCCGTCGACATACACCTGACCGTTCCCCGCCGGACAAACGTCGGCTTCAAACGTGTGAACCGCCGGCGTGGGAATGGTGCGGATCGGGATGGTGATGCTGTTCTGTGCTTCACACTCCCCCAGGTCCCGGACGGTCACGTGCAGCACGACCGGCAGCCCGCTCCCGTCGGCCGTGAACGAGGCGCTCGGGGATGTGTTTCCGAAGGGCAGCGAGCCATGCTCGATCGTCCAGGTGATCGCCTTCCAGTTGTTGCCCGACGCCGGTCCGTCGACATACACCTGACCGTTTCCCGTCGGGCAAACGTCGGCTTCAAACGTGTGAACCGCCGGCGTGGGGATGGTGCGGATCGGGATGGTGATGCTGTTCTGCGCTTCACACTCTCCCAAGTCCCGTACGGTCACGTGCAGCACGACCGGCAGCCCGCTCCCGTCGGCCGTGAACGAGGCGCTCGGGGATGTGTTTCCGAACGGCAGCGAGCCATGCTCGATCGTCCAGGTGATCGCCTTCCAGTTGTTGCCCGACGCCGGTCCGTCGACGTACACCTGACCGTTCCCCGTCGGGCAAACGTCGGCTTCAAACGTGTGCACCGCCGGCGTGGGAATGGAGCGGATCGGGATGGTTACGCTGTTCTGGGCTTCACACTCCCCGAAGTCCCGTACGGTCACGTGCAGCACGACCGGAAGCCCGCTCCCGTCGGCCGTGAACGAGGCGCTCGGTGATGTGTTGCCGAAGGGCAGCGAGCCATGCTCGATCGTCCAGGTGATCGCCTTCCAGTTGTTGCCGGACGCCGGTCCGTCGACATACACCTGACCGTTCCCCGTCGGGCAAACGTCGGCTTCAAAGGTGTGGACCGCCGGCGTGGGAATGGTGCGGATCGGGATGGTTACGCTGCTCTGAGCCGGGCAACCGTTCGCATCCGCCACAGCGACGGTCGCGACGACCGGCAGACCGCTGCCATCGGCCTGAAAGGAAACGTTATGGCTGGAAGCTCCTGAGATGATCGTTCCGTTCTGGACGGTCCAGGTAACAGTCGTGTAATCGGGCGACGGGGTATCGATCCACGCGGAACCGTTCCCGGACGGACAGATATCGGACGGCGCACCCTGGATCGCCGGCGGCACATATGCGGCGCTATTCACCACCACCGTCAGCGGCTGCGAGGTCACCGAGCAGCCGTTCGCGTCCGTCGTCGTCACCGTGTACGTCATGGTCTCGCTCGGACTGTCGGAGATCATCCGCGTCGTCGCGCCGCCGGGCGACCACTGATAGGTCACCCAGCCCGATCCGGCGTCGAGGGTGACCGGCTGTCCCGTGCAGGAGGGGTTCGTGCCACCGACCACCATGACCACGGGCGGCTGGCAGGTTTGCGCTACGGCGACGCCGGGCAGGATACAGACCAGATGAAAGAACAGAACGAGCGCGAAGCGGCGCATGGAGCCTCCGAGGCGATCACGTCGAGTGACGCGGGATATTCAAAGTCTTACGTTGTAATTGCTGACCGGGTAGGAATGACAGAACCTATCCGATCCTGCCGGACGGATCAATATCTTTCTCCAGAACGATTGTTCGGTTCGGAGAGAGAGCTCTCCGCGATTCCCCGGAAATCTTTCGAAGTACATATCGTTACGCCAACGGATGAAACCCCGACACACACGAGAGGTTCGTATCGGCAACGTCACCATCGGCGGTGACAACCCCATCGCCGTCCAGTCGATGACGGCCACGAAGACGCAGGACGTCGCCGCCACGATCCGGCAGGTGGAGTTGCTCGAAGCGGCCGGCGCGGACGTGATCCGCATCGCCATCGATACGCCGAAGGACGTCGCCGCGCTCGCCGAAGTGCGCGCGGCCCGGCCGAACGCCAACCTGGTCATCGACCTGCAGGAGAACTACCGGTTGGCCGAGCGGGTCGCCCCCTTCGTGCAGAAGCTCCGCTACAACCCCGGTCACCTCTACCACATCGAGCGCGACAAACCGATCAGTGCCAAGGTCGCCTACCTCGTCGACGTGGCCCGCACGCACGGTTGCGCCATCCGCATCGGCGTCAACGCGGGATCGGTCGATCCGGAGAAGCTGGACAAGTATCCGAAGGAAGACTCGATCTCGCCGATGATCGATTCCGCGCTGGAGCACTGCGCGATGCTGGACGAGCTCGGCTTCGATCAATACGTGGTCTCGCTCAAAGACTCCGACCCGAACAAGGTCATCGACGCGAACATCCGCTTCGCCGAGGCCCGTCCCGATGTGCCGCTGCACCTCGGCGTCACCGAGGCCGGCATGCCGCCCGACGGCGTCATCAAAACGCGCGTGGCCTTCGAGCAGCTCATCACTCGCGGCATCGGCGACACGCTGCGTGTATCCCTCACGCTGCCGTTCGAGAACAAGGGCGACGAGATCACCGTGGGACGCCAGATCCTGAGCGACATCGCCAATGGCCGCTTCCGCTCCGTGGCCCGCTTCGAGCAGAAGGGGATGAACATCATCAGTTGCCCGTCCTGCTCGCGCGTCGAGAACGAGGCCTTCATCGACCTTGCCCAGAACGTCCGCGAGATGACCATGTACGCGAAGGAGCACGACATCACCATCGCCGTGATGGGCTGCCGCGTGAACGGGCCCGGCGAGACGGACGACGCGGACCTCGGCATGTGGTGCGCGCCCACGTACGTGAACCTCAAGCGCGGTCCGGAGTCACTCGGCCACTACACGTACGACGAGATCCTCGGCCGGCTGCGCGTGGAGCTCGACAAACTGATCGCTGAAAATGAAGGCAAGGAGAAGCGAGGTGTCGCCGTTTGAAACGAATCCCCTACCTCGTTCTCTCCTTGTTCATCATCATTGCCGATGCCTGGACCAAGTGGCTGGTGTCGACGCGCATCGACCTGCACGAGTCGATTCCGCTGATCCCCGATTTCCTCCAGCTCGTCCACGTCCGCAATACCGGCGCGGCATTCGGAATCGGCGCCAACGCCGACTCACGCATCGTTCCGTATCTGCTGAACCTCGGCGCCATCGGCGTCTTCTTCGTCGTGGTGGCCTACGCCTTCCGCGCGGCGGCGACCGACCGCGTGCTGCAGACCGGCCTTCACCTGATCCTCGGCGGCGCCATCGGCAACCTCATCGACCGCTTCCGCCTCGGCTACGTCGTCGATTTCGTCGACGTCTTCGTAAAGTCGCACCATTGGCCCGCCTTCAACGTCGCCGACTCCGCCATCTGCATCGGGATCGCCCTGCTGTTCCTCGACATGCGAAGGAAGCCGGAGTCCGATGAGGTGACGAGCGTCGAGCCGTCGCCGACCTGACGCTCCCCTCATCTCCTCCGCGTCTCCGCGTCTCCGCGTGGCAAGTCTTCGATTACAACGACGCCAACTGCTCCTTCGGATAGTTTCGCGCGTCCACCTTCGGATGCGCCTCGGCGATGCGGCCGTTCTCGTCGATGACGTAGGCGATCCGCTTCGCGTATTCGTCTTTCGGCGTGTCGGCTGCACCGTAGGCGATACCGATCTTGCGGTCGGTGTCACACAGCAACGGGAAGGGGAAGCTGAATTTCTCGGCGAAGCGGGCGTTGGCGTCGACGTCGTCGAAGCTGGCGCCGAGGATGGTGGTGTTCTTCGCTTCGTATTGGTCGATGAGGTCCCGGAACCCGGAACCCTCGGCCGTTCAGCCAGGTGTGTCGGCCTTCGGATAGAACCACAAGACGACCTTGCGGCCGCGCAGATCGTGCAGCGCAACCTTGCTGCCGTGATGATCCAACACTTCGAAATCAGGAGCTTCGTCACCAACCTTGAGCATGCGTCCTCCTCGAAACGACTTCAGCATAAATCGGACCGTACCGGCAAACGACATTCAGCTCTCCACCAGCGTCCGCAACTGCCTGCTGGCAACGGTCAGCATGGCCAGGTCGAGTGTTTGCGCGGCGCGGAAGTCGGTCATCATCTGGTCGATGCGCTCGACTTCGCGCGGACGGTGGGCCAGCCAGCGGTCGACGGGATCCTTCGCGCCGTCGCTTTCGGAAAGGGCGCGCGAGGCAAGAATGCTCTGGTAGTTGAAGAGATCGTCGACGACGGCGGCGACGGCGGCCTTCTGCCACGGCGTTTCGGCGGCGATGGAGGCGCCGGCGGTGCGCAGGCGGTCGAGACCGAAGCGGGCGCCGACGCTGAAGTAGACCTTCGCAACATCCTCGACGGGATGGCCCGTGCGCGAGAGGCGAACGATGTCGAGGGCCGCACCCATCACGCCGAGGCTGGCGATGCGATAGGCGACGCGCTCCGGGACGCCGTCCATCTCCAGCTCGCCCTGCCGCGCCTTGAGCGATCCCAGAAGCGACGCGGGGAGAATGTCGTTCAGCTTGTCGGAGATCCCGGCGATGGCTGGGCGGAACTCGCCGACGTACCGGGCGGTGTCGAGCGACTCATAGCCGCTGATGAGCAGCCAGCTCATGGCGCGCTCCAGGAGGCGGCCGACTTCGATCAGCATCTCGATCTGCACGCGCGCCGGGAGGACGTTGTCCTGCGCCTCGATCTCCGACCAGAGCGAGCGGAGGTCGAATGATTCGCGGATGATGGTGAAGGCACGGGCGACGTCGGCGACGGACTTGCCGGTCTCCTCGGTCATCTGCCAGACGTACGTCGGGCGGATGCGGTTGATGATGTTGTTGGTGACGTAGGTGCCGATGATCTCGCGCCGCAGACGATGACGCTCGATGGTGGACCGGTACGTCTGGCGCAACGGTTTCGGGAAGTAGAGGACGAGATCTTCAACGAGGAGCGGATCGTCGGGCAGATCGCTGGCCAGCAGATCGGCGTAGAGCACGATCTTGCTATAGGCCAGAAGCACGGCCAGCTCGGGACGCACCAGACCGATGTGGGCGGTGTGCCGCTGGGCGATGGTCTCGTCATCGGGGAGGCCTTCCAGCGCGCGGTCGAGACGTCCGGTGCGCTCGAGGGCGCGCATGAAGCGGGCCTGCTCGTCCAGCACCGACTCGCCGAGGGCCTGCGTGAGCGAGATGGCCTGGGTCTGCTCGTAGTTGTCGCAGAGCACGAGCTGGCCGACCTCATCGGTCATCGCCGCCAGAAGGGTGTTGCGCTCCTCGACTCCGGCGAGCTCGCCGCGCTCGATGGCGTCGTACAGCAGGATCTTGATGTTGACCTCGTGGTCGGAGGTATCGACGCCCGCGGAGTTGTCGATGGCGTCGGTGTTGATCGCGCCTCCGCCGAGGGCGTACTCGATGCGCGCCTGCTGCGTGAAACCGAGGTTCGCTCCCTCCCCTACCACCCGCACCCGCAGCTCGCGGGCATCGACGCGAATGGCGTCGTTGGCGCGGTCGCGCGCCGCGGCATGATCTTCATCGCTCGATTTGACGTACGTTCCGATGCCGCCGAGCCAGAGCAGGTCGGCCCGGGCGCGGAGGATGGCTTTCATCAGCTCCGCCGGAGGGAGCGTCTTCTTCTCGAGATCGAAACAGCGCGCCACTTCCTCCGACACAGTGACCGTCTTCGCACTTCGCTCCAGAACCGCCCCCCCCGCGGACAGGAGCGCGGTGTTGTAGCCGTTCCAGTTGAGGCGCTGATCGAAGAGTCGCTGCCGCTCGGACAGACTCACGGTCGGATCGGGATTGGGATCGAGAAAGATGTGCGAGTGGTTGAACGCCGCCAGCAGTTTCGTATGAGTCGAGCGCAGCATGGCGTTGCCGAAGACGTCGCCGGACATGTCGCCGACGCCGACCACCGTGAAGTCGTCACGCTGAATGTTCGTGCCGAGCTCGCGGAAGTGGCGCTTGACCGCCTCCCATCCGCCCCGCGCGGTGATGCCCATCTCTTTGTGGTCGTAGCCGGCACTGCCGCCGGAGGCGAAGGCATCGCCCAGCCAGAAGCCGTATTCGGCGGAGATGGCGTTGGCGATGTCGGAGAACGTGGCCGTCCCCTTGTCGGCCGCCACGACGAGATAGGGATCGTCGGCGTCGCGGCGGACGACGTCGCGCGGCGGGATGACATCGGCGCCGCGGAAGTTGTCGGTGATGTCGAGCATGCCCCGCAGCAATGTCTGGTACGCCGCCACTCCTTCCTTCTGAAAGAGCGCGCGCTCGCTGGAGGGATTCTTGACGACGAATCCGCCCTTCGAGCCCATCGGCACGATGACGACGTTCTTGACGTTCTGCGCCTTCATCAGTCCGAGAATCTCGGTACGGAAATCCTCGCGGCGGTCCGACCAGCGAATGCCGCCGCGCGCGACCTTGCCGGCCCGAAGATGAATGCCCTCCATCGATGGCGAGTAGACCGAGATCTCGAACATCGGCCGCGGCAGCGGCAGCTCACGGATCGCCTGCGAATCGAGCTTGAAGGAAAGGTACGGTTTGCGGTTGCCGTTCTCGTCGCGCTGGTAATAGTTCGTCCGCAGCGTGGCCTCGATGAGGGTGAGATAGAGGCGCAGGATGCGGTCCTCATCCGGGCTCTTCACGCGCTCGAGCGCATCCTCGACCTGCGCGCGGACGCCGCCGGCCGCGAGATGCCGGCCGGTCACGGTCGATGAGGCCATGCTCGCGCCGCGGAGCGTGGCCGCGCCGAGGGCGGGATCGAAGTGCGTCTCGAAAAGCTGGATGAGGAGGCGCGCAACATCCGCGTGCGCGGCCAGCGTCTGCTGGATCAACGGCTCGCTGACATTGATTCCGATCTGGCGGATGTACTTGCTGTAGGCGCGCAGTACGACCACCTGATTCCACTCCAGCTCCGCGGCCAGGACCAGGCGATTGAAGCCGTCGTTCTCCGCTTCGCGGTGCCAGACCCGGACGAACGTCTCCTGAAACTTCTGCTTGATCGGCGTGAGGTCGTCCTGCATCCCCTCGGCATCCAGGCTGAAGTCGCGGATGCGCACGACGGCTGCCGGAGCGAGCGGATGAACTTCATACGGCTCTTCGGCCAGGACCTTGAGGCCCATGTTCTCGAGCCGCGGCATGATCTCGGAGAGCGGCACCGGCGAGCCGGAGTGGATGATCTTGCAGTGGAACTGACGCTCTTCACCACGATGCCGATAGAGGTCGACCACGAGCTTTCCGGTAGCCAGAACTTCCTCGACATGCTCGATGTCGTACATGGCTGCCTCGGCATGGAAGCGCTCCATGTACGCGGCGGAGAACGCCCGCTTGTAGCGCCGCTGCAGCTCGATCCCGGCCTCTTCGCCGTGGCGGTGGCAGAGCGCGTCGAGGAGACGGTCGCCCCAGGTGCGCGCGGCGTCGGCGAGGATGGCCTCGATCCGCTTCTCATCGACCTCGGGGATCTGACCCGGCGTGGTCCTGACGACGAAGAGGATGCGCGCCAGCGGTGCGTCGGTGACGTGCTCGGAGACCGCGGTATCGCGGCCGGCGAACTGCTCTTCCAGAATCTGCCTGGCCTTCTCGCGGAACTCGACCGTATTCTGATCGCGCGGCACGAAGACGTAGCAGGAGATGAACCGCTCGAAGACGTCTTTGCGCGTGAAAAGCGCCACGCGATGCCGCTCCTGCAGAAGCAGGATGCCGCGGGCGATGTCGTAGAGCTGCGCGTCGGTGATCTGGAAGAACTCGTCGCGCGGGAAGGTCTCGAGGATGTCGACCAACGCCTTGCCGTTATGACTGTGCGGATCGAGGCCGGCCCGCTCGATGGTGCGCTTGGCCTTGAGACGCAGCATCGGAATCTCGCGGACGCTGCGGCTATAGGCCGCGGATGTGAATAGCCCGAGGAAACGATCCTCGCCGGTGAGGTTGCCGTCATCGTCGTAACGCTTGATGCCGATGCGGTCCAGTGGAACCGGGCGATGGACAGTGCTCCGGCTGTTGGCCTTGGTGATGATCAGCAGGTCTTTGGTGCGGGCGTATTCGCTGAACTGCGGCGTGAGCGGCGCGGCACCGCGCGCGGAGGATTCGGCGCGGACCTCGCGAAGGATGCCGAGGCCGGTCGTGGGAATCGGCGGCAGAAAGTCCTTGCCGTCATGCGTCTCGAAACCGTAGCGCCGGTACCCGAGGAGAATGAAGTTGCCGTGGTCCAGCCAATCGAGGAAGGCGCGCGCTTCGGCAACCTCCTCCTGCGGCATCGGCAGTCTGGCGTGCTCGAGCTCGGCGATGCAGGATCTGAGCTGGCCGCGCATGGCTTGCCAATCCGTCACCGCGGCCCGCACGTCATGCAGCACCACTTCGATCGCCAAACGGATCGCCTCGAGCTCGGCGGCATCCGTCTCCTGGTCGATCTCGACGTGCATGTATGACTCGACGATGGCGTCGATCTTCACTTCCTGCGTCGCCGTGAGCTCGATTCGCCCTCCTCGCTCATCACGGCGAACCTTCACCACGGGATGGAGCAGCAGGTGGATCTTGCGCCCCAGCCTCATGACCTCGGCGCTGACGGAGTCGACGAGGAAGGGCATGTCGTCATTGACGATCTCGATCACGGTGTGCTCGAGGCCCCAGCCGTTGCCTTCGACGGCCGGATTGAAGAGCCGCACCTTCGGAGTGCCGACGTTGCGCTTCTCGCCGAACTGCCAGAGCGAAAGCGCCCCGCCGAGGAGCGTCTCGAATGCCGTGTAGATGATGTCGTCGGGGGCGACGAGCGCGAAATAGCGCTTGATAAAGGCTTCTGCGCTGTCTGCCTGCGCGTCGGAAACGCGCTTGTGCACTTCGGTGGCAAGCCGGTCGACAAGATCGGACTTGCGCTGCTCAGGGGACATGGTCATGAATCGCGGCTCCTGCAACTGCGGGCCGGGATCATATCGCGAGGGAGGATCGGGATATGTGTGATGCGCTGGGACCGCGGGCGTCTCGACCGCGCCTGACGCCCGGCATCCTGCTTCTCGCAAGCGCGGTCGAGACGCCCGCGCTCCCAGGGGGCTCTCGGCTCGCTATCCGATCGCGCCGAGTCCCTCGAAGTATCGCCGCGCCATCTCCGCGCTTGCCGGATTGGTGTAGACCTCGGCACGCGGGTGCGCGATCACATCGGCGACGACGTCCGCGACCTCGTCCGCAGTCTGCGGCTTCATCGCCGTGCCGGGGGTCCACGACGGCGGCATGGCGCTCGGCGTGCCGATCACGTTGCGCGCGAATTCAGTCGCGACGAGGCCGGGCATGACCAGCGATACCTCGATCCCTTTCGATGCGACGTCGGCGCGGACGTTCGCCGTCAGCGCGTTGACCGCCGACTTGGCCGCGTTGTACGCCGAGCGGTGTGCGGCGATCGGTACCCTCCCGAGGAAGGACGAGATGTTGATCAGATGTCCGTGGCCGCGCTCGATGAAGTAGGGGACGATGGCCTGCATCCCGTACAGCGCCGACTTCACGTTGATGAGCATCATCTCGTCGAGATCCTCATCGGTCAGTTCGAGGACGGGGCGACTGATGCCACGTCCGGCGTTGTTGATCCAGACGTCGATGCCGCCAAACGCGCCGATAGCCTCCTCGCGCAAGCGCTCGACGTCGTCGCGCCGCGTGACGTCGGTCGCGACGGCGATGGCGTCAGGGCCGCATTCCGCGGTGACCTCGGCAAGTAATTCCGCGCGACGCGCCGCCAGCGCCACCTTGTTGCCGTCGCGCCCGAGGCGTCGTGCCATGGCCGCGCCGATCCCTGCACTCGCCCCGGTGATGACGATGGATCTCACTCGACCTGCTATTGTCTCCCCGATTGCGCCCGCGCGCACTCGAATCGAAACCACTCCGTGACTCCAACGGATTGCCATCCTTCCATCCGGGATGGTAAAGTTCGGATGAGGCGCAGAAGTTGCTTCAGCCTCATCAGCCTGCCCCAGGACACTACGAATAAAACGGAGAAAAAGCGCCCATGGCGACAGACCGTGACGAGAGAGTGCCGACCTCGTCGATCGTGATGAAGGCGATCGACGCAAAGACGTTCACCGAATTGCAGTCGTTCGTCAAAGATCTGGAGAGCCGCCCCACCGAACGATTGCTCCGCGATCTCCCCGACCTCGTGGGACTTTCAGAAGCGAAGGCCGAGATCATTACCTACGTCGTCGCTACCAAGTTCCGTCACGCGAGCGCGGACGAGCGCCAGACAATCCGCGAAAGCGTGGCCGAAACCTCGAAACGGATGCCGTACGGCGAGGAGCGCATGCGGGTTCTCTACATTCTCGACCGGCTGCGCGGCTTTGATCATTGATCAGAACAGCGCCGCTGATACGTCCCGAAGACGTCGCGCAGCGGGGTCGGGAGGGCTTTACAGTCGCGCGCGGCGGTACGCGATCGGCGAATCCCCAGTCATCCGCCTGTAGGCGCGAAAAAACGTGCGCCGCGTGCCGAAACCGCAGGCATAGGCAATCCGGTTTGTATCCAGGACGGTGGTGCGGAGTAGCCTCTGCGCCCGTCGCACCTGCAGAACTTTGATGTAGTCCGACAGTGTGAACCCGTACCGCGCGTGAAAGATGCGGCTCAGATGCGAGGCCGTGACGCCAAACTGCATCGCCAGCTCCGACGCGCGTGGCGTGTCCTCCCGCCGCATGCAATCCAGAACATAGCGTGCGACCTCCATTCGCCCGAGCCTCACTCCATGCTTCATTTGCCTGCGATGATAGGACGTAGTGACACGCATACGGTTCTACATCACGAAATGTCTCTACGCGCGGAGACGGACGCCAGGGTTGCGCCGTGTCCGGCTGCCCCCTCCACCCGTCCATGGATCCGGGCCAGATCGCCGCGACCACGAGAAGCCTCCCACGCGAGATGAAGCTACTCTTTCGCGCGAAACAGAGTCCAACGACTTCATCTCGATGCTGATGTTCGAGCCGCACTACACGTCACGGCTGATCGAGATCGGCGAGAACGACGTCGCCTCACGCCTCGTCGAGCTGCGCACGTTCCTCGGCCAGCCGTCCGTTCCAGCGATCAGCGCGGTGTAGTCCTCCCGCGCGAACGCGGGAGGATGCTCGCTGCTCTAGAAGTAGTCGTAAAAGATGTGAACCGCAGTGAATTTGACATGACCGCCGAGGAACGAAGTGCCGCCTGAAATGGAGACCGTGATGGTATCTCCCTCGGCTACGTTATAGAGCTCCACCCATTGAAAGCCGCTGTCGTCTCCCTGCGATGCATTGTGGAAATAGATGTCGTGCCACGTGTATCCCGTACCCGGGTGGTACACAATCGCGGTCGCGTAGAGGATGTTGGATGAGGAGTGATTCGGGTCGGTGATTTCGACATACAACCCCACTTCGAAGTGGCCGGTGTTATTAGCCGGTACCGTGAATGCCGTCCGCGTCGCCTGGCCGCCGTAATTGGTAACTTCGAAGCCCGGACTACTATCCGACATGTATGCCGGGCTCAATCCGGAGCCGAGACTCCAGCAATCCCACGTCGTCTTCTGTTCCCAAAGAGCCTCAGGCGAGTAATCGACATACCCGAAGGCAATGTAGCTGGCACTATTGCAGTCCGTTGTTGCATATGCCGGGAGGCCGGCGACCAGAATCACAAGCAGCGAGAGGCCAAATATCGTTTTGCGCATGTCGAATCCATCCCTTTTCTGAATTTGACGCCGGCGACAGGATGGATGGAGATATGACGGTTGGCTAGAGACATTACCGGTTGTGGCGATTCTGAGCGCGCAGACTCATGAAGCGAGCCGGATCGTTTTCCGTCGTTCATGATCGACCAGAGCCGGGGACGGCATCCGTGCCGGCTTAGAACGCCGCTGGCTCCTGGTACGTGCCGAAGACATCGCGCAACGCGTCGCTGATCTCCCCTACGCTGGCGTAGACCTTCACAGCGTCGATGAGGAATGGCATCGTGTTGGTGCTGGGGTCGGCGGCGGCGTTGCGGAGAGCCTGGAGCGCGTCCTGGACGTTGGTCGCGTCGCGCTCGGCGCGGATGCGATTCAGACGCTCGATCTGTTCGCCGGCCACTGATTCGTCGATGTAGAGAATCTCGTAGGGATCTTCGGTCTCCTGCTGGAAAGCGTTCAAGCCGACGACGATCTTCTCGCCGGAATCGACGGCGCGCTGGAACTGGTAGGAGGCATCCCAGATCTCGCGCTGCGGGAAGCCGGCTTCGATCGCTTCCACCATGCCGCCGAAGGCGTCGATCTTGGCGATGTAGTCGAAGCAGCCTTCTTCCATCCGGTTGGTCAGCTCTTCGATGAAGAACGATCCGCCGAACGGATCGACCGTGTTGATGATGCCCGACTCGTGGGCGATGATCTGCTGCGTGCGCAGTGCGATGCGCGCGGCTGCTTCCGTTGGCAGGGCCAGCGTCTCATCGAGCGAGTTCGTGTGCAGCGACTGCGTGCCGCCGAACACCGCCGCCAGCGCCTGGATGGTGACGCGAACGATGTTGTTGTACGGCTGCTGCGCGGTGAGCGAACAGCCGGCCGTCTGCGTGTGGAAGCGCAGCATCCACGACCGCGGGTCCTTCGCGCCGTAGCGGTCGCGCATGACCTTGGCCCAGACCCTGCGCGCGGCGCGGAACTTGGCTACCTCTTCGAACAGGTCGTTGTGGGAGTTGAAGAAGAACGAGAGTCGTGGCGCGAAGTCGTCGATGTCGAGGCCGGCGCGGACGCCGTACTCGACGTACTCCATCCCGTCGCGGAGCGTGAAGGCCAGCTCCTGCAGCGCCGTCGAGCCGGCCTCGCGGATGTGATAGCCGCTGATCGAGATGGGGTTGTACTTCGGAACGTTTTCCGCACAGAAGCGGAAGGTGTCGGTGATCAGCCGCATCGAGGGGCGCGGCGGGAAGATGTACTCCTTCTGGGCGATGTACTCCTTGAGGATGTCGTTCTGCAGCGTGCCGGAGATCTTCTTCCAGTCGGCCCCTTGCTTCTGCGCCACGACCAGATACATGGCCAGGGCGATCGGGCCGGTGGAGTTGATGGTCATGGAGACGGTCACGTCCTCGAGGTCGATGCCGTCGAAGAGCGTTTCCATGTCGGCCAGCGTGTCGATGGCCACACCGCACTTGCCGACTTCGCCGGCACTGTAGTGATGATCGGAGTCGTAGCCGTAGAGGGTCGGCAGGTGGAAGGCGGTGGAAAGACCGGTCTGCCCCTGTGAGAGCAGGTACTTGAAACGCTCGTTCGTGTGCGTGGCGCTCCCGAAGCCGGCGAACTGGCGCATGGTCCAGAGCCTTCCGCGGTAGCCGCCGGGATGGATTCCGCGCGTGTAGGGAAACTGGCCGGGAAAAGCGAGGTCGCGATCGAAATCGAGACCGGCCACGTCGGCCGGCGTCGCCAGCGGGTTGATTTCCATGGCGCTGACGGTGGTGAAATCCTTCTTCCAGGCCGATCTCTTCGAGGATGCGCTCTTCCACTCCGCCGCTTCCTTGCGGATACCGCCGAGGGCCTCGGCGGAAAAAAGCGGGAGCTGGTCAGCGTCCGCGTTCGGGACGGGAGGGACCGCTGCAGGTTGCGGCATGTCGATTTCGTTTCGGCTCATATCAGGTCCATTTTCTCAGATCCGTCGCTTTTCGAGGAAGCCACCAGCCCTTGCCGTCGCTAACCCAGGGCAAGTTTGACCGCTCGGCGCGATCGCGCTGCGCCCCGCCGATCCAACCGGCAAGCCACTCTACCGGATCGCGTTCGAAAGGAACAAGCGCATCCGCCAGTCCTTTGCTGTCCAACTCCGTCGGAGTGAGGAAAATCATGCGAGCCGGAGTGGGTAGTGCTCCGCGATGCGGCGGAAGATACCGTCACGGGTAAGGAGCGTGGCGTTTAGTTCAAGTGCGCATTGCGCGACATGAGCATCAGGAAGAGATACGTTGAGACCGCGCTGGCGAAGATCACGGCGAAAGTTGCCAAGGTCGATCCAATGTGCAAGTGGAGTCTCGATGAAGGGAACATCCTGCAGGAACTCGCCCATTGTCAGGCGTTCGGAAGGCTCGTCGGCCCCGCTCAGAACTTCAGCAATAACGAGGGGTGGTACAAAAATCGGAACGTCGCCGAACAGCTTTTGTAACACCTCGAGCGGCCCGATGCTCAGTTGATCGATCAGTACTGAAGAATCAACGATTACGACCACGCAGCTCGTCCAGATCGATATCGAGATGAATTTTGCCGGCGAGCGCCCGCAGCTTCTCAGCGAAGCGGAGCTGTTGGGCGCGCTCCTCGGGTGTCAGGTCGTCCATCGATTCGATTTTTCTTCTCTCGCGAACCTGTGAGGGCTGCATGGCGTTATACGCCTCGAGCACGGTGGGTGTCCGGCTTGGCTTCACCTCAGGTTCGTTCGCTTTCAAGGTAGTCTCGCTGGCCATATCGCCATCATAAACACGATTACCCGCCACTTCAATCCTTCTTAGCGACAAGCAAAAGTCCCGGTCCGAAGGGGATGAACGAAAAGAGGCGGTCGAGAGAGAAGATGGCGCGGACGGTATTCACGAGCATCCGCGAGCGGCCCGCCCGGGCCACGGAGCGGAGGGCGGCATCGTCCTGAACGGCGCGGCGCGCGCGGCGCTTGTTCATCGGCAGGATCACCAGGGTGTCGTAGACGAGGACGATCGGAAAACCCCAGAACGCCGCCTTCGCGATCGACATCGATGCGGTGCGGAAGAGCGAGGAGAGCTGTGCGCGGGTATAGCGGCGGCGATGCTCGTAGTAGTCGTCGCTGGCGCTCCAGAGCACTTGCAGAGCGGGCACGGTAGCGATACAGGTGCCGCCGGCGACGAGGACCCTGGCGAGCTCCCGGACGGCCGAGGCATCGTCGTCGAGATGCTCGAGCGTCTCGCCGGTGGTCACGCCGTCGAATGCGGCCGTGCGAAAAGGAAGACGGGTCATGTCGCCGATGACCACCGGGATGCCGAGGGTGCCCTTGACGTGGAGAGCCGCGTCGAGCGAATAGTCGATCCCGATGACCTCATAGCCGCGCTGCTTCATCCGGCCGGCGAGCTGGCCGAGGCCGACCGCGGCATCGAGCACCCGTGCGCCCCGAGGCAGTTTCTCCACCTCGCGCGTGATGATGCCGAGGCGGTATTCGTGGCGTGGGCCGAACATCTCGGGCTGCGTGCCCCAGGCGTGTGTATGAGTCATCGCCTCAGCACCGGCATGGAACGTCCATGTTCGCTATACTTGCACAAACTCGTATGCAATATGGGAAGGACTCTCATGCGTCTCATCACCGGCGTTAGTACCGTCATACTTGCTGCTGCGCTCATGGGCGGCTCCGCGTTCGGCGTCGAGCCCCATCATCTGAAGCCGATCGCACGCGACCAACAGTCCGGAGAGAAGTTCTCGCTCACTCTCCAGAGCGATCAAGGCGATTTTCTCGGTGGCGGGAAGACCTACCACTACACGGAAGGCGATGTAGCCACGTTCTTTGTCAACATCCACACTCTCCCGTCGCTTTCCGCACCGAGTACCGTGAGTCTCTTCTTTCAAACGGGCAAAGGCACGAAAGCGAACGACAACTGGGGATTGGACATCTCCTCCGACAAGCTCGGCAAGCCTCTTACTGTCGGAACATATAGTCCGGTGGCGCGTCAGGGCTTCGAGCCAGCGAATACCGCCGGGCTCGACTTCGTTCTGAACGGCTCCGGTTGCGATACGGTGACCGGCCGATTTACGGTCGCTGCGATCGCATTCGATTGCAATGCCACCGGTTTATCACACCTCAAACAACTGATCATGTCCTTTGAGGACCATTGCGAGGGTGGCAAACCCGCTATACGCGGACAACTTTCGTATACCGACGCCACCGGCGTCTCCTGCGATTCGGTCGGATCGGGAAATCCCGGCGGTGGTCCGCCCCCTCCCCCACCGCCGCCCACGCCGCCTGGCAGCCCGGTCATTGTCCTGTCTGACGACGTCCGCGCGACCCCCATCGTCATGGGAAGCGCCGCCTCGACCAACGTCCTCTTCTCAACGTTCATCCCCGATACGACGACGGGCAGCGTCACCCTCTCCGCCACGACTGACGCCGACAACCTCCTGGCCTCCGTCAAACCGCCGGTCATCACCACGACCGGTACGATCGATGGGGTCCTGACCATCAGCACGACCGCGACGACAGCCGCGGGCGATCACGCCGTGACCCTCACCGCGACAACCGCTGACGGAACCTCGTCGTCTGCCACGATCTTCGTCACCGTCATCTGCGATCCCCCGTTCATCCTCGGTCTCGATCAACCAAAGAGCTCGACCGTCTCCACCGGCAGGCCGGCCCTGCTCTCCGTGAAAGCGTCGGGCAGCGGTCCGTTCACCTACCAGTGGTTTACCGGCGCGAGCGGACTGGTGAACTTCCCGCTGGCGGGCGGGACGACCCCGAATTTCACGACCTCCGCGATCAACGACACCACGTCCTATTGGGTCCGCGTAACGAATCCCTGCGGCAGCGCCGACAGCCAGACCGCCACGATCACCGTATCGCCGGGCGCGAAGGGGAATGCGCGCCGCTGATCACAACATCGTCGACAAAATGCAAACGCCCGGACCGGTTCCGGGCGTTTTGCTTTTATGATCCGCGCATGAACAAGAGTTTCGCGCTCGCTTTTCTCGTTCTCTTTCCGATCGCCGCTTCCGCACAGAGCGCGACGCCGTCCCCCGAAGGGACGTGGCAGTTCGTCGTCGCCGGCGATTCGCGCAACTGCGGAGACATCGTCATGCCGGCGATCGCGGCGGCCGCGAGCAAGGACAGCGCGAAGTTCTACTGGCATCTCGGCGATTGGCGCGCCATCTACACGTTCGATGAGGACATGGTGCAGGCGGCAACCATGGCCAAGAAAACGCTGCAGGTGCAGACCTATCTGCTCACCGCGTTTCAGGACGCCATCGACAATCAGTTGAAGCCGTTTGAGAAGGCTGGAGTTCCCGTCTACGTCGGCATCGGCAACCACGAAACGATCTGGCCGATGACGCGGAAGGCGTTCGTCAACGCCTTTCGCGGTTACCTCGACATGCCGGCCATCCGCGACCAGCGCGCGCTGGACGACAAATATACCTTTCAGCCGCCGGTCGAAACCTACTATCACGTCGTCAAAGACGGGATCGATTTCATCACGCTCGACAACAGCTCGTGCGACATGTTCGATGCGCAGCAGATGAGCTGGCTGACCGCGCTGCTGGATCGCGACGCGGCCGATGCAACGATCAAGACGGTCGTGGCCGGCATGCACGAGGCCCTCCCCGACAGCCGCTCCTGCGGTCACAGCATGAGCAACTATCCGCGCCAGCGCGAGACCGGCCGCCGGGTCTACCACCTTCTGCTCGAACTGCGGGACAAGTATCAGAAGCAGGTTTACGTCCTGGCCAGCCATTCTCATTTCGTCATGGACAACGTCTACGACACCACCTACTGGCGCGCGAACGGCGGCGTGCTGACCGGATGGATCGTCGGAACCTCGGGCGCGGTACGTTACGAGTTGCCCGACGGCATCACCCCCGGGCCCAATACCAAGACCGGCGTCTACGGCTATCTTCTGGGCACCGTGAGCCCGAACGGCTCGATCGCATTCAAGTTTCGCGAGTTGACCGTGGATGACATTCCGGATGATGTGATCACGAAGTACTCGAAGAGTTTCGTCGAGGATTTCTGCTTCAAGAAGAACCGCGATCCTCGCGCGCAGCACAGCAGTTGCCCTCCGATGTCTCAGTGCTCGGACGGCAGCGACTGATCAGTTCCGCAAATCGCTCGGCACCCGGCTGATCCAGGAGAGAACGACATCCGCTTCGGCCAGCATCCGGCCGGTGGCGCGCAGGAGCGCCTCGCGCTCAGGCTCGGTCAGGTCGGGCTCTTCTTCGATGATCCGGGCCAGCCCCCGGACATTGTCGACGATCCCGGTCATCTTCAGGACGATGAGATTCGAGAGCAGGACGGTGTGGAGTTGATGCATTCAGTAAAGGAGTAGCAGCACACCGGAAAATCTCCCCGGTCCCCCCGCACCCTTTGCTGTTCTCATCTCTTACACCTCTGAACTAACCCGCGACAGCATGAACCTCGGGCTTTCGGCTCCAGTACGAGACCGCCAGCAGAAAATCGGCGACGTTGTTCGAGGCAAACGACGGTGCGAGATCGGACGGCGCAATGATCCCGGCGATGTTGTCATCACCATCGAGGACCGGCAGTCGCCGTACCTGCTGCTGCTCCATCAGATCGATGGCAGCCTGGATGTCTTCATCCTGACCGACCGTGTAGACCGTTTTCGTCATCACGTCGCTCACGGGAACGTCGGTGGGGATCTTCCCCATGGCCACTGCCCGGCACGTGATGTCCCGATCGGTGATCACGCCTACGACTTTCGTTCCTTGGCAAACGGGAATGACGCCGCAATCGTGATCCAGCATCAGCTTCGCCACACGATCGAGCCTGTCGCCCGGCTTGCAGCACGTGGGTGAACCTGTCATCGCATCTTTGACCAACATGACCGTTACCTCCACGGCACTTATGGTCTATCCCCCTCCCCGTTGCGAGGAACAATGACACCCGCCAGTTGTGTCACTCGTCACGCAAGCAGCCCGGCGCAATCACTCGGGAGCGGCGGCTTGACTGCTCTACCGACGCGCGGCTGCGCCGCTGGGCACAGACAAGAGTGTCTGTGCCATGCCACATTGGACCTCGGTATTGGCAGGAGCGGTGGAGTCTTGCGCGACCGAATGTGGCATGGCACAGACACTCTTGTCTGTGCCGGGGCCGGAGCCGCCGCTGCGGGCTTGTCGTGCCGCGTTGTGCGTGCTTCGGCACTATTTGATTCCGGGCATCTGGATGCCTATGAACGTTCCGCCTTTCGGATCGGTCGTGTAGCTCACCCCGTACGTCACGCGCGTACCGCAGCGATCAACCACCCAGCTTTCGGACCAGTCGCCGCGGACGGGACGCCCATCTTTGGTGGCAGCGTTCGAAAGCTCCCGGACGACCTTCGTGTCGACCACCTTCGGCGACGCACAGTCGCGGGCCAGCACTTTCTCGCTCTCGATGATCGTCCGTACGGTGTCGCGCCGCAACTGCGTGCCGGCGAGAGTGTCGCCCGGCACATTCTCGGTCCCATCCTTCGCGCCTGCGACCGCGACCTTGAGCGAGAGGACGATGTTTCGGACGTCGTCAGGATGATCGAGGGCTTGAAAACCGGCGCGCTTCAGTCCCGTCGATTCCTCATACACCACCACGATCCAGGGCAACACGTTCCGGGCCGCGGCGGTCAGACCCATATCGCGCACGCTCGTCACCGGTATGGTTACCGACTGTTTGCCGTTGACGTATTCGATCGCGGAATCCGAGACTACGAGCTTTCCGCTCGCGTGAGGGACGAACTGGCGAAACATCGCGCCGACCCCGAGCTTCTCCGAAAAGGCGATCCCTTCGTAAGTGACCGGCAGACGTTCCGCCGAGGCAAACTCCCTGAGCTTACGGGCGTAGCCTCTCTCGAAGCGCATCGCGTCGCGGAACGTCTCGAGACTCTGCGCATGCGCCTCGTCGGCGAAGACGTCGATCATGACCGGCACGTTGCCGGGCTTCACCTCGGCGACGTCGCACTGGAAGGTCGCGCTCTGCTTCGGCTCGATCTTCGACGAAACCGCGCAGGCGGAAGCCCCTTCGCCTTGCCGCACGGTGACCCAGAGCGGTTGCTCAGACGTATTGCGGATGATCTGCAGCAGATGGAAGCCGCCCGCGTCATCGGCGGCCACTCCCCCCTGCTCGATGCGGATCAATTTCGAAGAAATGTCAGCAGGCGCCGGCATCGCCAGCAGAAACGAACAGCAGAACAGAATTCGCGGCAACCTCTTCATGGCAGGGCCTCCATGTTGGTTTTGCCCATGACGTGGGCTCAGCGCCGTGACCGTGTTCACTCGTCTGATCAGACCTCTGATCAAAGCGGCCGGCGATTCAGGCAACGCAGAACGAAGGACCGACAAAAACACCAACACACCCCCGGGCGGAGAGTGCTGCCTGCTCGATCGAGAGGTTGTGCCTCACGGTTGATCGAGCCTAGGGCTTTCCGTAGGTCCATAAATCTATGTCCTGATCACGGCCCGTGCAACTCGCGTCATCACACGGGTGTGTGATCGGCAGGCGATTCTGTCCCCACTGGCTTGGTCATATTCGCGGCCGGCTGGAATCAGTCCATCGGCTGCGATTGGCTCCTCTCACCCGCCCGCGTTCGTCGAGGCCCGCAAGATGCTCGGCGAGCGCGGCCAGGCTGTCGAGGTTGTGTACCGGAAGAAAGTCGTCGATGAACGGGAGCGCTGCCTGGATGCCGCGCGTGAGCGGCTCGTAGTCCGGAGCACCGAGGAGCGGATTCAGCCAGACCAGACGGTGACTGGAGCGGTGCAGGCGGGCGATCTCAGCGGACAGTAAACCGACGTCGCCGCGGTCCCAGCCGTCGCTGACGACCAGGACCAGAGCGCCCTGGCCGAGGACGCGGCGTCCCCATTGGAAATTGAACGCGTGCAGCGCGTCGCCGATGCGCGTGCCGCCGGACCAGTCGGGCACGGCCAGCGAGACCTCCTGCAAGGCGCGTTCGACGTTTCGCTGCCGCAGTTGCCGGGTGATGCGAGTGAGACGGGTGCTGAAGACGAACGCCTCCACCTTCTGCTCCAACGCTTTCGCCAAGCCGCAGGCGAAGAGCAGCAGGAGGCGCGAGTACCGCTCCATCGAGCCGCTGACGTCGGCGATGATCACGATCGGCCGGGGCTTCCATTTCTGCTCCCGCCTGGCCCAGTCGAGCACTTCGCCGCCATAGCGAAGGTTGCGCCTCACGGTGCGCCGCAGATCGAAAAGACGGCCCCGTCCCGGCCGCAGCCGTCGCGTCTTGCGCTGACGGATACGCCAGGCGATTTCGGACATGAGCGCCTTCACCGCCTGCAGCTCGGCGGGCGTCATCTCCGCGAAGTCCTTCCGGCGAAGGACCTCCTGCTCGCTGTAGGTCAGGACGTCAGCCGTCGCCGATTCATCAGACGACCCCGCGCCCACGGAATCGGACGCATTCGGGCTCGCGAACAGTGTCAGCGGCGCTCCCTTCTTGCGCTGCAATTCTCCGCTCACGCGCGCGGACGGGCGCGCCAGCGGGTCGCGGCGGGTGAAGAACGCCTCGAAGGCCTCGTCGAATCGCGCCATGTCTTCGTGCCGATGCACGAGCAGACCGCGGGCGGCAGCTTGAAAGTCGGAACGGTTGCCGATCGAAACGACCTCCAGTGCCGCCACCAAGTCGGCCAGGCGTCCGGGGTGAACGTCCATGCCCAGACGGCGCAGGACCCGGCCGAAGAGCACGAGATTGTGAAGCAGCGCGCCGCTCATGCTCCCGCCCGGACACGGCCGAGGATCGTCGCCACCTCCTCGCCCTGCACTTTCTCGATGTCGTCGCGGTATTTGAGAAGGACGCCGAGAGTGTCGCCGACCACCGACTCGTCGAGCGCATCGCGGTCGAGAGCGACGAGCGCGGCGGTCCATTCCAGCGTCTCGGCGATGCCCGGCAGCTTATAGAGATCCGCCTCACGCAATTCCTGCACGAACGCCGTGATCTCCCGGGCCAGCGCGGCGGGAGCGTCCGGGACCTTCGACAGGACGATCTCCAGCTCGCGCTCGAACGACGGATAGTCGATCCAGGCATAGAGGCAGCGCCGCTTCAGCGCATCGTGGACTTCGCGCGTGCGATTGGAGGTCACGACCACAACCGGCGACCGCTCGGCTTTGATCGTGCCGATCTCCGGGATGGTGATCTGAAAGTCGGAAAGGATCTCGAGCAGAAAAGCCTCGAATTCTTCATCGCTTCGGTCTACTTCATCGATGAGCAGGACCGCCGGTTTGGCATGTTCGATGGCCCGCAGCAGCGGACGGCGCAACAGGAATTCGGGGCCGAAGAGCTCCGCCTCCGCCGGCCGCTGCCCCTGCGTCTCCATCAGGCGGATGTGCATCATCTGCCGTGTGTAGTTCCACTCGTAGACGGCGTGGTGAACGTCGAGTCCTTCGTAGCACTGCAGGCGGATGAGCTCCGTATCGAGGATGCTTGCCAGGACCTTGGCCACTTCGGTCTTGCCAACACCGGCCTCTCCTTCCAGGAAGAGCGGCTTGCCAAGGTGGAGCGCCAGAAAGATGGTCGTGGCCAGCCCGCGGTCCGCGAAGTAGCGGCGGTCGCGCAGCGCGGCCTGCAGCTCGTCAATCGACTTGATTGGCGACTCTATTGGTGTCTTCATTTCGCCTCGATCTTCTTACGCACGCCTTCGAAGAACGTGTTGGTCAGCGTCTTGGTCACGACGCCCATCAGGCGTGCAGCGAGACTGGCGATCGCGCCGATGATGGTGATGTCGGCCGACCACGTCAGCAGCGTAGCGCCTCCGGCCGCGTCGCTGAGCGACATCTCACTCGTGCCGGTCACGCCGCTGCCGGGTGCCTTCCCCTGGATCTTCATGCCGGCGCGATTGGGCGGATCGAGGTCGACCCACTCGGTATCGACGGTAAACCTCACTTTCACCGCCCCGAAGCCGACCGATGCCACCGCACGAAACTTCTCATTCGGGGTAATCACCTCGACCGACTCCAGTCCCGGCGCGCACTCAGTCACTTTCTCGGGATCGGTCAGGTACTGCCAGACCTTCTCGCGAGGGGCGTTGATGGTCACGGTTCCCTTGAAGTTCATCGTCCGGACTCCTTGATTCCTACCCTCGTGACGCGCAAAGGGCGGGGCTGGGACAGACAAGAGTGTCTTGCCACATTGCCAGTCGGTATTCGCTGAAGTGTGGAGTCTTCGCCGATCCAATGTGGCAAAGACACTCTTGTCTGTGCCCGGCGGCGAAGCCGCGCATTTGCCGGCTGAAGCGATGGAAGAAGCCGGTTCACATGCGGCTCTCTCGACAAGTCCAATGTCCGGGCGAGGAGACTCTGTCGAAACTACGGATGAGTGGTCTCATGCGACATGGGCGTAACGATGCGGGTCGCCCTCGAATGTGCGCTGGCAATGCTCGCAGCAGAAATAGAAACGGCGGCCGTCGTGCTCCGCTACGTGGCTGGCATCCGCGACAGCGACGCTCATCCCGCAGATCGGATCGATTGCCGTCTCCGGAAGCGCGGGCGCTTCGGCAACCACAGCCGCACCACTCCGCCGCATCTGAACGATCTCCGCAAGGATGCTCAGCGCGATCTCGTCCGAGCCCCGAGCTCCGATGTCCAATCCCGCCGGCGCCTTGATCCGGGCCAGCGCAGCCTCGGCGACACCACGCTCGCGCAGGTGCTGCACGATCACGGAGGCGCGCTTCCGGCTGGCCACGAGTGCGATGTACGGCGCTTCCGTCTGCGCCGCCTGCTCGAGCGCCTCCTCGTCGAAGCGGCCATGGGTGGCGACGACGATGTAGAACTCCTTCCGCAGCGGCAATTCGGAGAGGTTCAGCTCGTTCAGGATCGTGTCCGCGGCCGGCACGGTCTCGCGGGTAGCCAGCGGATCGACCACCGTCACATGAAACGAGAGCGTTTTTCCGATCTTGACCAGCGACCGCGCGATGGGCTGTGTGCCGATCACGACGAGCTGCGGAACCGGAAAATGCGGCTCGATGAAGATGTCGAGTGCTCCGCCGCTGTAGCACTGCATCTGCGCGCCGATGACGCCGGACCGCGACGGGGTCATGTCTCCGGCGCTGATGGCCAGCAGGCGCGGCTCGCCGTCGCGAAGCGACTCGATCGCGTTCTGCACCACGAGGTCATGCGCGCAGCTTCCGCCGATCCAGCCGGTGAGCGTTCCGTCGGCATGGATCACCGCTTTGTCGCCCGGCTTCGACGACGTCGGCCGCTCCGCGCGAACGACGGTGGCCGTGGCGTATGGTTGTAAAGGCTCCCCCATCGGACTCTCTCCCACCAACGTGTCGAAGTCTTCCCTGGTATCGATGTCGACCAGCACGCCGCGGTCGTCCACTGGCACCTTGGTGATCGATTGCACGTGGTCGCCGAAAATGGCGCGGCAGCCGACGTCGCCGCGGATACCCAGCATCTCGCCGAAGAGCGACCGGTCGACGATCACGGGGTTTCCACGAAAGCCGTTGTAGGTCGGGACGACCACGCTGGCGCGGGTGCGGCGGTACTCATCGATGAGCAGATCGATCGTGGCCGGCGTGACGAACGGCTGATCGCCGAGGACGATCATGGCCGCCTCGGCCGACTCGGGAAGGGCACGCAGGCCGGCCTGAATGGAACTGCTCATACCATCCGCAAAATCAGGATTCATGACGACGCGCTCGGCGATTCGGACCTTTTCCCGGATCTCGTCCGCGTGCGCTCCGAGCACGACGACGACATCGTCGATCTTCGATCCCCGGAGGTTGTCGAGCGCGTGATCGAGGATCGTCTTACCGCCCAGGCGGAGCACCTGCTTGCACTGCCCGAAACGCGTGGCCTGGCCCGCGGCCAGGACGATGGCGGAGATCATGGCCGTGGGGTTGCGAAGTTGCGCGGTTGCGCCGTTGCGCGGTGGTGATACACAGGGACGCCGGCTCGCGCACCCACACCCCGCCGCAACCCCGCGACCTCGCAACCTCGCAACCAACGATTCATTCCGCGACTCCCTTCTCCTTCAACAACGCCCACACCTTGGGCGGCGTGATCGGGATGTCGACGTGGCGGACGCCCAGATGCCAGAGCGCATCGACGACCGCGTTGGCGATCGCCGCGGGCGCGCCGACCGTGGCCGACTCGCCGACTCCCTTCGCGCCGATGGGATGGTGCGGCGAAGGCGTGCAGGTCTTGTCGGTCTCCCAGCTCGGCGTCTCCATCGACGTCGGCACGAGGTAGTCCATCAGGCTTCCGCCCTGGATGTTGCCGTCGGCGTCGTAATTGATCTCCTCATACAGCGCCGGCGCGAGCCCCATCGTCAGGCCGCCGTGGATCTGTCCGTCGACGATCATCGGATTGATGATGTTCCCGCAGTCGTCGACGGCGACGAAGCGGCGGATCTTCACCTGCCCTGTTCCCTTGTCGATGTCGACGACGCAGATGTAGCTGCCGAACGGATAGGTGAGATTCGGCGGGTCGTAGTAGTTCACCGCCTCGAGGCCCGCTTCCATCCCCTGCGGATGGTTCGTATACGCGGCGAAGGCGCACTCCTGAATGGTCTTCGACTTCGACGGCGAGCCTTTGACGAAGAACTTTCCGGGCTCCCAATCCAGGTCCTCTTCGCTGACCTCGAGCAGATAGGCGGCGATCTTCCGCGCTTTGTCGCGCACTTTGCGGGCCGCCATCGCCCCTGCTGCTCCCGCCACCGGAGTGCTGCGGCTGGCGTACGTGCCGAGGCCGTACGGCGCCGTGTCGGTGTCGCCTTCCTCGACTGCGACGTGTTCCGCGGGAATCCCCAACTCCTCGGCGATGATCTGGGCGTACGTGGTCTCGTGCCCTTGCCCCTGCGACTTCGTCCCGAAGCGCGCGATGGCCTTTCCGGTGGGATGGATGCGGAGCTCGCAACTGTCGAACATCTTGATGCCGAGAATGTCGTAATGCTTCGAGGGACCGGCGCCGACGATCTCGGTGAAGCTGGAGATGCCGATTCCCATCAGCTCCCCCTTCTTCCGTTTCTCGGCCCGCTCTTTCCGCAGCTCGTCATAGCCGATGCGCTGCATGGCCAGATCGAGCGCGCCGACGTAGTTGCCGCTGTCGTACTCGAACCCGAATTGCGACTTGTAGGGAAACTGGTCCGGCTTGATGAAGTTCTTCTTGCGGAGATCGGCCGGATCCATCCCGATGTCGTTGGCGAAGATGTCGACCATCCGCTCGATGGTGTGGACCGCCTCGGTGACGCGGAACGAGCAACGATAGGCGATGCCTCCCGGCGGCTTGTTCGTGTAGGCGGCGTCGACTTCCATGAAAGCATGCTGGAAATCGTATGAGCCAGTGGCGATGTGGAAGAGACCGGCCGGGAACTTCGAGGGATTCGCCGCCGCGTCGGTGTAGCCGTGGTCGGCGATGGTCTTGAAGCGCAGCGCCTGCAGCGTGCCGTCCTTCTTTCCCGCGAGCTCGGCAGTGATGTGGTAATCGCGGGCGAATGAGGCCGCCTGGAGGTTCTCCATCCGATCCTCGATCCACTTCACCGGCGCTCCGGTCAGCACCGAGGCGGCCACGGCGATCACGTAGCCGGGGTAGACCGGAACCTTTCCGCCGAAGCCGCCGCCGATGTCCGGCGAGATGATGCGGATCTTCTCCTCGGATAATCCGACGTGACCGGCGACGAGCGCGAAGACGGTGCGAATGGCGTGCGGCGCCTGGGTGGTCATCCAGACGGTCAGCTTCCCGTCGGTCTTATTGAAATGGGCAACACACCCGCACGTCTCGATGGAGGCGACGTTGATCCTCGGTATGTAGATGTCCTGCTTGACCGTGACCTCGGCCTGGGCAAAGGCCTGATCGGTGCCGGCTTTGTCGCCCGCTTCCCAGTGCCAGATGTGATTGTCGGTCTTCCCTTCCTTGTCGGTGCGCAGAACGGTCGCGCCGGGCTCGAGCGCCTTGAACGGATCGACGACCACCGGAAGCGGCTCGTAGTCGACTTCGACCGCCTGCACGCCGTCGGCGGCGATGTAGCGGGTCGTGGCCAGCACGGCCGCGACCTCCTGCCCCTGATGCATCACCTTCTCGACCGGCAGCACCATCTGCGTGTCCGACATCAGTGTCGGCATCCAATGCAGGTTGTACTGCTTGAGAAGCTCGCCGGTGACGACCGCCAGCACTCCCGGGATGGCCATCGCCTTCGAGGTATCGATCTTCGTGATCTTCGCGTGCGCGTACGGACTGCGCACGATGTCGAGGTAGAGCATGCCGGGGAGCTTGACGTCATCGACGTACTTTCCCTGGCCGCGCAGGAAACGCGCGTCTTCCTTGCGCTTCATGGAGTGGCCCATGCCGCCGATCTCGGGAGAGGTGCGAGGTGTGGTGCTGCTCATGATCCCTCCGGCTTCATTCCGCCGGCTTCTGCGCGGCGTACTGAATGGCTTTGACGATGTTGACGTAACCGGTGCAGCGGCAGAGGTTCCCGGAAATCCCCCAGCGGATGTCATGCTCGCTGGGCGAAGGGTTGGACTTGAGGAGCGCATAGCTGGTCATCATCATGCCCGGCGTGCAGAAACCGCACTGCAGGCCGTGCTCGTGATGAAACCCTTCCTGGATACGATCGAGCTTGCCGTCCCTCTCCAGCCCTTCGACCGTCATCACCTCGCGCCCGTCGGCCTGGACGGCGAACGCCGTGCACGACTTGATGGCCTTGCCGTCGAGCAGCACCGTACAGGCGCCGCAGCTCGTGGTATCGCAGCCGATGTGCGTGCCGGTCATGGAGAGGTCTTCGCGGAGGAAGTGGACCAGCAGCAGGCGCGGCTCCACATCCCCTTCACGAGGGGTCCCGTTGACGTTGACGGTGATCTTGCGGGTGGTCATGTCAGTGCTCCCCTTTCGCCCGGATGATGGCCTGTCGGAGTGCGCGCGCGGTCAGAACGCGGACCAGTGACCGTTTGTAGTCAACCGATCCGCGCAGATCCTCCGCCGGATCGGCCTCCTCCGCGGCGATGCGCGCGGCATCCTCGATCGTGCTCTCGACAGCGGGTTTCCCGATGAGCGCCTTCTCCGCGCGCGTCGCCTTGATCGGCATCGGACCGACGTTGGTGAGACCGATGCCCGCGCTCGTGAAGCTGTCGCCGTCGAGCGTGATCTGTACGGCCACCGCCGCAGCGGCGAAGTCGCCCACCTTTCTCTCCACCTTGAGATACGCGCCGCCGCTCCCCGGCTGCGACATCGGAACCCGGATCTCGGTGAGGATCTCGTCGGGCTCGAGCGTGGTGGTGAAGATTCCGGTGAAAAAGTCAGAGATGGCGATCGTGCGCGTGCCATTCGGCCCGGTTGCCACGACCGAGGCGCCAAAGGCAAGCATGGTCGCCGGATGGTCGTTGGCCGGATCGGCATGCGCGAGATTCCCCGCTAAGGTGGCCTGGTTGCGGACCAGAGGATCGCCGATCACGCCGGCGGTGTCCGCGAGCAGCGGATATCGATCCCTCACCAACTGCGACGCGTCGACGTCCGCCTCGCGCGTCAGTGCGCCGATCGTGAGGAATCCGCCGTCCTCCTTGATATAGGAGAGGCCGTCGATGCCATTGATGTCGACGACATGCTTCGGAGCCGCCATCCGCAACTTCATGAGCGGAATCAGACTCTGGCCGCCGGAGAGGATCTTCGCATCCGCTCCATGTTGCTGCAGCAGCGCGATCGCTTCGGAAAGGGTCTTCGGAGAGGAGTACTCGAACGAAGCCGGAATCATGACCTGTCCCTCCAAACTGCAGCGACGCGCGGCGTCGAAATCGGTGGCGACTTGGGCTCGCGCGGTTATGCGCGCGGATCATGGGAAAGTCAAGTTTGCCGGTCAAACGTTGCTGTGAACGGCAGGGAGACGGCCCGCTTGATGGCACAGGATCGGGTCGAGACGAGGCTACGTGCGTTCAGTAGTTTTCACTTTCTCTTCACTGTCGGGTCGCATCGGGTGACCAAATCCTGGTGATCTCAGATCGGCAGCCAACTCTTGAACCGTTCAATGGAACCGATCACCAATGAACGATTCGTAATCCTTCGACATCGTCGAAATCCCGGTCATTCGTAAGCAAAGGCAGACCATGCTGAAGGCAAAGCGCCGCGATCCAGATGTCGTGACTCAGCCCTTCCTGCGTTTCCCGTCTCGACGGAATTGTTCTCGCGCGCAGCAGTACATTTCGTGTGGCTACGTAGTGATCGACTGTGCCGGCATCAGGAGCGATTACGACCGAGACTCGTACGAGCTCATCGAGCAAGTCGTTCAGGTTCGCACGCGAGAAGCCAAGCCGAAGCTCAGCTAAGACAAAGAGAGGCATGACGAGGGCGGATGCCTCCGCGAACGGTGGAGGGGAGGGCCGATCCTGGCGGAGAAGATCGATGGCGGCGTTTGAGTCAAACGCGAGCCGATCAAACTTCAATCTCTCTCCCGAACGCCTCGTTCACCGCGCTGGCGACCTCGCGGCCGGAATGTCCGTCAAGGGAGCCGGCTAGCGCCATCCACGCCTGGGATTCGGGCCTCGATGAGTCCTTGATCTCGACGGCCAACCTGGCGTGATCGCACACGCCAGTAAGAGGCTCGCTGAGTTTGAGCACGTTCTCCTCGGCGAGATACTCCACTTCAATCGTTCTAGCCATGCGCATAGGATAACAGTGAAGACTCTTCGCGACCTGACCCGGACCTTTTCGAGACGCAAATACAGCATCGCAGGCGGTTCGTGTTAGCGACAGAAACAGAAAAGGCCGCGTCTCCGCGGCCCTTCATTCATCGCCATTTGGAGCGGGCAACCGGACTCGAACCGGCGACATCGACCTTGGCAAGGTCGCACTCTACCAACTGAGTTATGCCCGCGAACGACGGCGAAGAGTAGTCAGCGTTTCGCACGCTGTCAAGCTCGTCGCCGGTGTCTCGCCCGCTAACGGGATGACCCTCATCCCTATTCCTCACGGGCGCTCGACGCGGATGCCGTAGGCGTTCAGCTTGCGGTAGAGATTCGAGCGTTCCACGCCGAGGGCGTCGGCGGTGCGGCTGACGTTGCCGGCGAACTCGCGGAGACGGGAGAGGATGTACTGCTTTTCGAACTCGTCGCGCGCCTCGCGCAGCGTCATCCGGGCGTCGATCTGCGCCGGGAGCGCGGCCGGAGCACCGAGTTGTACGTCCTCCGGCTCAATGACCTCCCCTTTCATCAGGATGGCCATCCGCTCGATGACGTTGCGCAGCTCGCGCACGTTGCCCGGCCAGTGATAGGCGCGAAGCTTCGACGCCGCTCCCGACGACAGGCGTTTCTTCGGCGTGCCGGTCTCCGCGGCGAACCGGCGAAGGAAGTGCTCGGCCAGAAGGGTGACGTCGTTGCCACGTGCGCGCAGCGGCGGTACCTCAATCGGCACGACGTTCAAGCGGTAGTAGAGATCGCTCCGAAAGCTGCCGGCGGCGATCTCCGTCTCCAGACTCTTGTTCGTCGCCGCGATGACGCGCACGTCGACGCTGATCGTCTGCTGTCCGCCTACTTTCTGGAACGTCTGCTCCTGCAGCACGCGCAGCACTTTGGCTTGCGTCTTCAGGCTCATGTCGCCGATCTCGTCGAGGAAGAGCGTGCCGCCGTCGGCCAGCTCGAACTTGCCCTTGCGGTCGTCGATCGCGCCGGTGAACGCTCCCTTGCGATGTCCGAAGAGCTCCGACTCGATCAGCTCCTCGGGGATGGCCGCGCAGTTGACGTCGATGAACGGCTGTTCGGCGCGCTGCGAGAGGCGGTGCAGCGTCCTGGCCACGATCTCTTTCCCGCTGCCGTTCTCGCCGGTGATCAGGACGCGGCTGTTCGATGGCGCGGCGGAGCGGACCTGCTCGTCGAGCTTCTTCATGGCGTCGCTCTCACCGATCAGGAGCTCTTCGAGCGTGAAGTGCTGGCGAAGGTCGCGCACCTGATCGCGCAGCTTGCGGTCGGCGAGCGCGTGGTTCACGGTCAGCAGGACGCGCTCGAGGGAGAGCGGCTTCTCCAGAAAGTCGTACGCGCCGAGGCGCGTGGCACGGACGGCGGAATCGATGTTGCCGTGGCCGGAGATCACGATCACCGGCGGCGCGCCGACGGTCTTGAGCCGTTCCAGCACCGCCATGCCGTCGATGCCCGGCAGCCAGAGGTCGAGAAAGACGAGGTCGTACTCCTCGCGCGCGAACTGCGCGATGGCCGCCTCGCCGGAATCGCAGAGCGTCGGCTGATGACCCTCATCCTCCAGGATGTTCGCCAGAGTCTCGCGGATGGAAGCTTCGTCGTCGATGATCAGTATTTTGGCCATTACCTACCTGGGACCGCGGGCGTCCCGCCCGCGCGTTTCGCGCTGTCGTTCACTGGATACGAGACCTCGTTCCCACCTGCCGGGCGTTCAGGCGCGGGCGGGACGCCCGCGGTCCCAGGGAGGGCTTCGGGATCAGGTACGTTGCTGCTCGGCGGGTGCTCTTCCTCCAGCTCGCGAACGCGCGCGCTGGAAAACGTCCACTCTTCCGGCATCCTGCACAACCCCGCCTTAACCGGATTGTTCTCGATGTACGCCACCGAGGTTTGGAAATGCCTTTCATCGCGAATGAACCGATCGCGAAACTCGTCAAACCAGAACTGCCCTCGTCTTCCGAGCAGTTTGTTGATTTCCTTCGCCGTATAGGACTTCCAGGAGTAAAGGAGTGCGGGTAACCCGAATGTCTCAAACGTCTCGATCATCACATGCACGTGATTCGGCATGACACACCATGCGATGAGACGGTAGCGCTCCCCGTCGAAAAACAGCAATGCGTTCTCGACGATGCCTGCTGCGCGTGGATCGCGAAGAACACACGACCCATGGCCCGCATCTTCGTAGCGATCGATCTTGCGGCGAAGATCGATCATTCGGGGATCGTTCGCAGGCGTGTGGCGATCGATGAGAAGCTCGCGCTTCCACTCATCGACTACGTGTTGCGGGAGTGCGTCGACAAGCCGGAAGGTGATGGATTGAACGACGCCGGGCACGTCGAAGTGCGGCAGATAGCCGCGCGAGTACCACCCCCTGGGACCGCGGGCGTCCCGCCCGCGCGTCTCACGCTGCTGTTCACTGGACACTGTGATCTTCCTCCCACCTGCCACTCGTTCACGCGCGGGCGAGACGCCCGCGGTCCCAGGGAGGGCTTCGATCCCAGGAATGTCAGGCCGGGAGTTCGATCTCAAAACGCGTTCCTCCGGGATGGTTGTCGTGGACGGAGATGCGGCCGTTGTGAGCTCTTGCTCCACTCGTCCACGACATATTGCGGGAGTGCATCGTCGAAGTGCGGCAGGCAGCCGCGCGAGTACCACCCCCTGGGACCGCGGGCGTCCCGCCCGCGCGTCTCGCGCTGCCGTTCACTGGACACTGTGATCTCCCTCCCATCTGCCACTCGTTCACGCGCGGGCGAGACGCCCGCGGTCCCAGGGAGGGCTTCGATCCCAGGAATGTCAGGCCGGTAGTTCGATCTCAAAACGCGTTCCTCGGGGGTGGTTGTCGTGGACGGAGATGCGGCCGTCGTGGTCGTTTACGATGCGGTGCACGATGGCCAGGCCGAGGCCGGTGCCTCGGCCTTTCGTGGAAAAGTATGGGAGGAAGAGCTTCTCCTTGTCGGCGTCTGGCACGCCGCGGCCGGGATCGGCGACTTCGATGACGACGCGATGCGGCGCGCGCCGGGCAGAGACGCGAACCTCGCCGCATTCGGTCGCTTCCACCGCGTTCTTCAGGAGATTGCCCACCGCGCGGCGGATCTGCTCCGGATCGACGAGCAGCTCGATGTCGTTCTCGACGGCGACGCTGACGGTGACCCCCGGCTTCACATCGCGATACAGCCCCGCCGCCTGCTGCAGGATCTCGGCGAGCTGCGCGTGGCGCAGGTGCACGGCGGGCATCCGCGCGAATCGGGCGAACTCGTCGACCATCCTCTTGAGATGCGCGACCTCGGAGACGATGGTCTTCGTCCCCTCGTCGACCGTACGGGCCATGTCGGGATCGTTGTTGCGGAACTTGCGGGCGATCCGCTCGGCGGAGAGCTGAATCGGCGTCAAGGGATTCTTGATCTCGTGGGCGATGCGCCTGGCGGCCTCGTTCCAGGCCGCGAGCTTCTGCGCCTGCACGAGCGAGGTCGAGTCTTCGATGGCCACGACCCACCCCTCGTCTCCTCCACCGGAGAGGCGCGCCACCGACACCTCGAGATAGCGCAGCTCGCCGCCACGGATAAGCGTCACCTCGCGCGCGCGGCCGCCGCGGGCGGTGAGCTCGCGCAGCGTGTCGAAGAGCGGCGTGAGATCGCCCGTCAGTACATCGCCGAGATTCGCGCTCGCGGACGGTTCCTCGATCTGCATCATCTGCAGTGCGGCGTGATTGATGCTCAGCAGCTCGAACGAGTCGGTGAAGGCGAGGATGCCGGCCGAGACACTGTCCAGCACCGTCGACAGGTACCGGTTCGCCTGCGTCAGCGCCTGCCGCTGTTCGTCGAGCTGCGTCGACATGTCGTTGAACGATTCGATGAGGCGACCTACCTCGTCGGTGGCCGCGACCGCGACGCGATGCCCATAGCCGCCCTCGGCCAGTCTCCCGGTCGCCTCCGCCAGCGCTTTGATCGGAATGGTGATCCGCCGTGAGGCGTAGATCGACGTCCACAGCGTGCCGAAAAGGATGGCCAGCGTCACGGCGAGGAAGAGCGAGGTCTGCGAGGCCTTCAGCGTCGGCCGTTGCGCGTTGAGCTGCTCGAAGTTCTTGTGCTGCACGATCGACTCGTCGATGAGACGGCTCATCGACGCCGGGATGAAGACGCCGGCGACGGCAACGTACGGCGTGGAGCCGACCCTGGTCGCGGCGCGGATCCACTTTCCGCTCGCGCCGACGTCGATCTTCGTGGCCCGGCCGGACGCGGCCACATCGTCGAAGAACTTCTTCGGCGGCTCCGACACTTCATGGATCGGCGCACGCGGATCGGCCACCACGCGCACGAGCGTGCCGTTGCGGTACAGGCCAACCATGTCGACGCTGTGAAACTGCTGGACGTGGTTGAGCACCGAATCGAGCTGCGCCGGATCGCCCGACACGCCGCTGGCGGCAATCTCGCGCGCCGCCGCGGCAGCCATCGTGGCCGACTGATCCTCCGCCATCCTGGCAATCGCTTCGCCGTTCGTGAGGATGCGGCTCACCGGCGCGTTGAACCAGCGGTCGATCGACGTTCGCAAGAGGTCCGTGGCGAAAAAGAAAAGGATCAGGACCGGGATGAGCGAGGTGGCCACCCACGCCACGGCCAGCTTCGTGCGGAAGCGCGATCCGATGATCCCCCGCTGCCGCTCCAGCACCAGCTTCACCACACCTCGCAGCAGGACGAAGAGGATGCCGAAGATCAGGAGGATGTTGATGTTCCAGAGAACGAAGAGCAGCACCTGGCTGCTGAGCGCCTCCGGCGAGAGCTCTTTCGCCTTCTGGACGGCGTAGTAAATCAGGCTCGTCGCGGTCAGGATCAGCAGCGGGACCGTGACGATGACGCGGGGATCCTTGCGATAACGAAGAAGGAGAGCCCGCAACGTCATCGCGCCAGCTCCGGCGGCGCGGCCACGCGCACCGTATTCCAGCGCGTCGAGAACTCCCAGGGGATGAAGTAGAGCAACCATCCCCGCATCAGGTCCGCTTTGACGCGCACTTTGAGCTTGTAGGGGGGACGCTTTCCGATGTCGAAGAGGTTCGGCTCTTCGATCGTTGTCATCGCCCGTTGCAGCGATGCCAGATCGTTGAAGGTTTCCGATCGGACCAGCTTGTGATCGCGGCGGTAGTTCAGAAGGTACTCGCGGGTCAGCGAGTTGAAGGTGGCGATCACCTCGATCCGCGCCCGGGCGATCCCCTCATCGAACCAGTGCGGGCGGTCGCGGAAGATCTCGACGATGTATGTGAGCGTCGTCGGAACGCCGCTCTGCAGGCCTTGAATAGTTTGCTCGCGATCAAACGCATGCGCCATCGTGAACCGGACGCTGACCTGCCGATTCGCCGACTTCGCGGAGAGAGACTCAATGGTCGGATCGGCCGCATGCGCGGCTCCCGCAAGCAGTAAGAAGGCGGATACAAAGACGAGCGGACGCACAGTGTGGTTGTTTTACCACACTACGATCGATCTGCCTCGATGATTCCAATCAGGGAACCTGCGCGGCAGAAACGTTCTTGCACCACTGCTGGCGGAGCCTTGGGCAACCAACGCTGCCGGCCGTGCCGGCCTAGGCGAAGCTCTCGAGCGATCTTGCGGCCACCGCGGGCACCCCATCCTCGGCTTCTGCCGCGCGAAGAATCTTCTCGACGAAGCGCGAGTGGAGGGCATGACCGGCCTTGTACGCGGTGATCTCGCCGACCACCGGCCGTCCGATGAGTGCCAGATCGCCAACGAGATCGAGGATCTTGTGGCGCACGAATTCGTCGCGGAAGCGGAGCGGGCCATTCATCACGCCGCCGTCGTCGAGGACGATGCAGTTCTCGACCGAGCCCCCGCGCGCCAGACCGGCGGCGCGGAGCTTGTCGACTTCATGCTTGAACCCGAATGTCCGCGCCGGGGCGATCTTCTTCAGGAAACTGTCGTTGTGGAAATCGAACTGCAAGGTCTGCTTGCCGATCGTCGGATGCGCGAAATCGATCTTGTACTTGACGACGAGCCGGCTCGACGGCGTCATGCGGATGCTCTTGTTGCCGTCGACGACTTCGATCGGCTCGGTGATGCGCAGAACGCGGATGTCGGCAGCCAGCTCGCGGACGCCGGCGGCATCGATGAGGTGCATGAATGGCAGTGCGCTTCCGTCGATGATCGGAACCTCGGGGCCGTTGATGTGGATGTCGAGGTCGGTGATGCCGTACGCCATCAATGCCGAGAGGAGATGTTCCACCGTGCCTACCGACACGTCGTCACGGCCGACGGTGGTGGCGTGATCGAGGGCCGTCGTCGACGCCTGAAGCGCGGGAATGCGCAGGCCGAGGTCCGCGCGGACGAACGTGATGCCGCTGCCCGCGTGCGCTGGATGCAGCTCGACTTTGGTGTAGATGCCGGAATGGAGACCGATGCCAGAGATGCTGACTTTCGTGTTGATCGTCTTGCGCTTTAGGTACATGTCCGGACCGGTTAAGAGCAGGCGAGGTGCCACGCAACGCGTCTCGCTTGGAAAGTGACCTAACGCCTTTGTTGAAAGCGGCTTACGCATTTCGATCGACACACGAGACGTTTCAATTCTGTGGTTCTGCGGAGTCACGATTGTGGCTCCCCGGCCACACTGACGTACTAAGAGTCTGCGCAGCAGAACGATCGAGCGGAGATGGTGGCCGAGCTTTAGGCAACCATCACCGCCGGCCGTGCCGGCTCAGCGTTGCTTCATCGCCACGGCTGCTTCGCGGTCGAGCTCACGCCGTTTTTCGGTCTCACGCTTGTCGTACAGCTTCTTTCCGCGCACGACGGCGATCTCGACTTTCACCTTGCCGCCCTTGAAGTAGAGGCGGAGGGGAACGACGGTCAGCCCCTTCTCGACGACCTGCTCGCGCAGCTTCTCGATCTCGCGCCGGTGCAGCAACAGCTTGCGGTTCCGCTCCGGCTCATGGTTCTGGAGATTGCCGTGCGAATACGGGGAGATATGAGCGTTGAAGAGAAAGGCCTCGCCGCCTTTGAAGATGACGTAGGAGTCTTTGATGTTGGCCTTTCCGTCGCGGAGCGATTTGACCTCGGTGCCGGTCAGCGACACGCCCGCCTCCGCCTTCTGCAGGACGAAGTAGTCGTGAAAGGCTTTCTTGTTCGAAGCGATCAACTTCTCGCCGGCATCGGGCTTGGTGGCCATGGGCCGCGGATTCTATTCGATGAATTCGATGCGGGCGGAGTGGCCGGACGAGCGGGCCAGGCGGCGGTCGCGGGTGATCAGAGGAGCGTCGAGTAACTCCGCGAGGGCGACATACATACCGTCGTACGCCGTAACATTCCGTCGGAGTGACCAGACGCGTTGGAGTAGCGGTCTGTGTGAATGTCGCGTCACGGGAAAGGCCCGAAGGAACGAGATCGCCATCTCGCCGGCCTCATCGCCGATGTCGTCGTCAAGCCGCGCACCTCGTATCACGTGAGCTACCTCTGCGTCGAAGAGTTGCGGCGCATGAAGGTCTTCAGTCCTGCCAAAGAGTCGCTCCAAGGCAACCGCTGCACCTGGGCGGCTCAGGAGAATCTCCGACGCGATCGAAGCATCGACAACGATCACGCCGAGTTGCGCCGACCTCCGTCGCGAACTTCCCGAATGACATCTACTGGATCGCGAGTCGTCTTCACTGGTGGAAGTTTGCGGAGACGTTCGATCATCTCTTCTTCCGTGGGCACGGCAGCGATCTGCTCGAGGTAGCGCATGAAGTATTGACTCACACTCATTCCGGAAGCGGCTGCTTTCTTCTCGAGGCGCTCCAGGATATCGTCAGGAAGATCGATCTCAATTTGCATCGTCAAAACCGAGGATGCCTTCCCTCCGGCCTCATGTCAACTGTCTCTGGTTTAGCCATTCTTCGATTTCCCGATCATGCTCCTCGCGTGCGGCATGGACAAGGTCCGCACCCGACATGCCGATATCGACACGCGACCGCCTCTTCAGCCTCTCAAACAGCTCCTTCTGAGAGATCCTCGGGGCAATGCGCTCCGAATCCCTCAACAAAAGCTCGGGCACGCTCAGACCCTCCGTTTCCGCGAGTCTTTTCAACTGCTCGTGACGATCTTCGGGGATCTCGAGAATCACGGTTGCCATGGCAGAACGATGCATCCGAGCCGGCCACATGTCAATTGGGCCGCGGATTCTATTCGATGAATTCGATGCGGGCGGAGTGGCCGGAGGAGCGGGCCAGACGGCGGTCACGAGTGAGGAGTGGAAGATCGAGGTGCTCCGCGAGCGCGACGAAAAGCGCGTCGTACGCCGTTACGTTGTTCAGCAGTTGCCACGCTCGATCGAGCAAAGCATCGTGCGTGTGACGGACAGAGATCAGCTTACGGAGCTCTGAGAGGAGAGTCGTTCCCTCCTTGGGGGTAATACGTCCGAAAAGCCATCGATTTCTCAGTACATTCAGAAATTCGACATCCAGCGCGTAGGGCGCATGCAGGATCGTCACTCCTCGGCGCTGAACGGCGGCCGCCACATTCCGAACGTTTGTGACGATGTCGACCACGAGCGACGTGTCAACGACTACCGAGCCATTCATCAAGTTGACGGTCGCGCTCCTCGCGCAATTCGTGGATCAGGTCAGCGCTTGAGATGCCGAGATCTATGTGCGGCAAATTCTTCAGCCGATCCCAGAACTCTTCTGACGGCGGGCCGACCACGGCTAAGCCGGTTTCTCGAAGTATGAACTCGTCGACGCTCAGCCCTTTACCCTCGGCGCGTCGTTTGAGCTCCTCGAGATACTCATCCGGGATGTTGATCGTCAGAGTCCCCATGCACCTAGACAATGCACCCCTCCGGAACCCCCTGTCAACCACCCCTGTTACAATCCGCGCGCTTTTTTCCGAGGAGACTCAGCAATGTCGAAAAAGAACATCGTTCACGTCGTCGGGACCGGCACGATCGGGGAGCCGCTGATCGGGCTGTTCACCGACTTCAAGGAAAAATGGGGCATTGACGAGGTCACCTTCCACAAGCGCACGCCGAAATCCGACGACCGGGCCATGGTCGAGCATCTCATCAACCATGGCGGCAAGCTGGTCGTCGACGAGGATGCCCGTGACGAGTTCACCCGCCTCGGACACCGCGTCTCGTTCACCACTGAAGAAGCCCTCGATCGCGCCACCGTCGTCGTCGACTGCACGCCGGCAGGCAACGACAACAAAGCGAAGTACTACAACCGCTGCAGCGGTCCGAAAGGGTTCCTGGCCCAGGGCTCGGAGTTCGGATTCGGCAGACCCTACGCCCGCGGCATCAACGAGGAAGTGCAGTCACCCGACGAGCGCTTCGTCCAGATCGTCTCCTGCAACACGCACAACATCTCCGTCCTCCTGAAGACCATCGCCACGCGCGAAGGCAAGGTGAACCTCGCCGCCGGCCGTTTCGTCTGCATGCGCCGGGCGAATGACGTCTCCGACGCCAAGGGTTTCGTCGCCGCGCCGGAGGCCGGCAAGCATGATGATCCCGAGTTCGGGACGCATCACGCGCGCGACGCCTACCACCTCTTCCAGACCGTCGGCGAGAAGCTCAACCTCTTCTCCTCCGCCATCAAGATCAACACGCAGTACATGCACACGCTCTGGTTCGACCTCGACCTCCGTCACGACACGACGCTCGAAGAGGTCAAGTCGCTGCTGCGCTCCAATCCCCGCGTAGCCTGCACCAACAAGCGGTCGGTGAACCAGATCTTCTCCTTCGGCCGCGACCACGGCTACTTCGGCCGCATCCTTTCGCAGACGGTCATGCCGATGTCGACGCTGACCGTTCCGAGCTCGCGGAAAGTGGTCGGCTTCTGCTACACGCCCCAGGATGGAAACTCGCTTCTCTCGTCGATCGCCGCCACGCTTCGATTCCTCGATGTGACGAAGCTCGAAGAGAATCTCGACGTGCTCCGGCCATACATCTTCCGGGAGATCTGAGCCGGCACGGCCGGACCTCTGGCGTCCTTCCGCTTCGCCGTCGATTTGCGTTAGAGTCCGGGCCATGGCGTGGTTCCGCAAAGAGAAAAAGCCGAAGGAAGCGGTCGAGAAGGTCGCGATCCCGGAGGGTCTCTGGGTCAAGTGCGACGACTGCAAAGAGATCGTCTACCGCAAGGAAGTCGAGCAGAACCTGAACGTCTGTCCGAAGTGCGGCTACCACTTCCGTCTCAGCGCCCGTGAGCGTTTCGAGATCCTGTTCGATGACGGCAAGTACAAAGAGTTCGCCGGCGACATCCGCTCGGGCGACCCGCTCGAGTTCCGCGACACGAAACGCTACCGCGACCGGCTGAAAGTCTATGAGGCCCGCGTCGGAAAAGGCGACGCCGTGCTGTGCGCCGAGGGGAAGCTGGACGGCATCAGCGTCGTCATCTGCGCCATGGAGTACGCCTTCATGGGCGGATCGATGGGATCGGTCGTCGGCGAGAAAATCACCCTCGCCGCGGAGCGCGCGCTGGAGAAGAAGGAGCCGCTGCTCATCGTCTCGACCTCCGGCGGCGCGCGGATGCAGGAAGGCATTCTCTCGCTGATGCAGATGGCGAAAGTCTCCGCCGCCCTGGCCCGCCTCGCCGACGCGCGGCTGCCATTCGTCTCCATCCTCACCGATCCGACGACCGGCGGCGTCACGGCGTCGTACGCGATGCTGGGCGATCTGAACATCGCCGAGCCGAAGGCGCTGATCGCCTTTGCAGGACCGCGCGTGATCGAACAGACCATCCGGCAGACGCTCCCCGAGGGCTTCCAGCGCTCCGAGTTCCTCGTCGAGCACGGGATGGTCGACCTCATCACGTCGCGCGCGGAGATGAAAGCGGCGCTCTCGCGGTTCCTGCACATATTCACGGGCAAGCGCCGCGAAGCGGCTTCCTGATCCCGTGACCACCGCCGCCCTGCTCTGGCTCGATTCGCTCCAGGGCTCCGGAATTCGCCCCGGCCTCGGCCGCATGCGCGACCTCCTGCGCCAGCTCGGCCGGCCCGAGCGCGCCTGTCCGTCGATCATCGTCGCCGGCACGAACGGGAAAGGATCGACGTCGTCGACGCTCGCCTCGATCCTCAACGCCTCGGGGTACCGCACGGGACTCTACACATCGCCGCATCTCGTGGCGTTGCGCGAGCGATGGACGATCGGCGGGGCGATGATCGACGACCAGGCCCTGTCAGACGCGATCGACCGGCTTCGTCTCGCTGCTGACCGCGCGGGCATCGTCCCGACATACTTCGAAGCCCTGACCCTCATCGCCTTCATCGCCTTCGCACAGGCGCGGTGCGATGTGGCCGTGCTCGAGGTGGGGATGGGAGGGCGCCTCGACGCCACGAATGTCGTCCGCCCGCTGGCCGGTCTCATCACCCCGGTCGGCTTCGACCACATGGAGTTCCTCGGCACGACGATCCGGAAGATTGCCGCGGAGAAGGCCGGCGTCATCCACCGAGGGGCGATCGTCCTGACGTCGAACGAAGAGCCGGCGATTCTCGACGTGCTCCGCCGTCGCGCTGCCAGGTTCGGCAACCCGTTTCACGTGGTGACGGAGCGACACGCCACACCGCTGGCCGGTGTGTTTCAGGAGCGCAACGCCGCACTGGCGGTGCGTGCTGCCGAGGAGCTACGGCCAATCCTGACCAGGATCACGCCGGAATCGATCGAGCGCGGCGTCGCCGCAACGCAATGGCGGGGACGGCTGGAAAGAATCGAGCACGGCGGCAAAGAGATCTTGATCGACGGCGGACACAACGCCCACGCCATCGCGGCCATCTCACCCTTCATCGCCGAACGGGTCACCTCTCCCCGCCTGCTCGTCTTTGGGATCATGAGCGACAAAGACATTGATGATGTGACGGCCGCGCTCTTTCCGATGTTCGACACGATCATCGCCACGGAGCCATACCCGCCCCGTTCCGCGCCGGCGTCACAGCTCGTCGAGATCGCGCGCGGCATGTCGATCGACGCCGTCGCGGAACCAGAGCCGCGGCGCGCAATCGCGCGCGCGCTGGCGTCACGCTGCCAGTCGATCGTCATCGCCGGATCGCTCTACCTCGCCGGCGCGGCGATCGAGTTTTTCGATGCGCAGCGCGAAGAGCAGAGCAATCACCAGAATTGACGAGAAGACCCACGCCACGGCGACGGCCGTGCGAAGCCGTCCGAAGCGAAGGGTGACCGTTCCGCCGCCGGGGACGAGGACGCCGAGGCGGTCGAGATTGACTGGAGCGGTCTCGAGCTCGCGGTCGCCCATGCGCGCTGACCAGGCTCGGAACCACGATTGATCGGCGGCGATGAGCGCGGGACCGGTGGAGGCCACGTCGATCGTGATCGTCTGTCCGTCGCGCACGACTCGCGTCACGCGCGCGCCCGGCGCGGAGCGGAAGGCGTGCGGTGCCACGGCTGGCGCGCCTGACTCGATCAGATTCACCGCATCCGGAATCGTCGGCGCCGCCATGGCCTCGGGGATCACCGCCGTCGGCGCGGTGGCCAGGCGCAGCCAGGCGCGATTTCTGGTTGTGGCGAAACGCTCGGCGGCGATGCGGCTGAGGAGCGAGTGCATGCCGTCGCCGGAACGGTTCAGCACGTATTCGAGTCCCGCGGTCGCGCCGAACAGCGGCTCCAGGCGGCGGGCGCGTTCCCGGTAATTTTCGCGATCGATGGCCTGGCCGCCGGGTATCGCCAACGCGAAGACGCGCCGCGGGGATTGCGGCGCAACGCGGTAGGGCCCGAACCAGTCGATCGGAACGGTCCAGATCATCCAGATCAGCAACGGCGCGAAGGTGACGATCGTCCAGATACGCGGCGTCTTCGATTCGCGGAAATACTCCGCCGCCAGCACAACCAGCGCCGCGCACATCACCAGCGCAAATTTCTCCGGGAACCTGCCGGCGCGAAGCACTCGGATCGATTCGATCGCGGCACGCACCAGAGGGTTGAACGATCCGAGCGCGCAGAAGAGCATCAGCGCGGCGATGACGGTGTAACGCGACCGGCGGAAGAGCGCCGGGATGATGATCAGCCCGATCATCAGCGTCGGAAAGAGGTGCGGCGCAGCGATACGGATGAACGGACCGGCCACGAGCTCCAGCAGCCGCCGCGGATCGAACGACGCGTTGAGCACCGTCTGCGCCGAGTAGCCGCGCGCGCGCTCCACCTCCGACGCAATCTCGCTGTAGGCGATCAACTGCGGGGCGGCGACGACGATGGCCATGAGGAGCGAGACGATGATCACGCGGAGGCGCGGAGAGGCGGAGGGAGTGAACCCGAGCTCCCCCTCTCCGCCTCTTCGTGTGAAAAGAATCAGAACGGCGATCGCGGTGGCGGCGATGATCACCGGCTCTCCTGCCAGTGCGAGCAGTCCGAATGCCAGGCCGAGCTGCACCGCGTTCCGCCGCTCCGCGCCGAGAAACGCCAACGGAACGAGCGCAATCGCCGTGATGAGGTTGTAGAACGACAGCGCCGAGACGGCCACGCCCGACAGCACCCACAACCAGGCCGCGAACCGCGAGCGGGTCAGGGCCCGCATCGCCAGCCACCCAAGGATGAGGTGAAGCAGGAAGTGGAGGTTGAACGCCACGTGCGGCGGCAGCACCAGGTAGAGAAAATTGTCGGGATAGAACGTCAGCGTGTTCGGGTTGCCGGCCAGCGGCTGTCCCCCGCCGTCGGCGAAGTTCCACCACGGAATCTCTCCCCCGCGAAGTGTGGCCGCGGAGAGGACTTTGATCGGATAGTGAGTAGAGAAGTTGTCGCGGAAAAAGAAGAAACCAAGCGTCGCCGCGAGCACGCAGAAAACAGCGAGCAGGAGAAGAAAAAAGAGCCGCGGACGCACAGTCATCGCTCCGCGATTATCAGGTAAGATCGCCGCATGACTACGACGATTCACGAGCGGCAGAGCGCCGCCACCGGCCATGAGTTCCTTCAGCGGGCGCTCGACGACGTCGATCCTCAGATCGCCGACGCCATCCGTCTCGAGACCAGCCGGCAGAACGACACCCTCGAGCTGATCGCCTCCGAGAATCACGTCTCCCGCGCCGTCCTCACGGCCATGGGCTCGGTCTTCACGAACAAATACGCCGAGGGATATCCGGGAAAAAGGTACTACGGCGGCTGCGGACCGACCGACATCGTCGAGACCATCGCCATCGAGCGCGCCAAACAACTCTTCGGCGCCGAGCACGCCAACGTCCAGCCGCACTCCGGCTCGCAGGCCAACATGGCCGTCTACTTCAGCGTCCTCAAGCCCGGCGACACCATCATGGGGATGGACCTCTCGCACGGCGGCCATCTCACGCACGGCCATCCGCTCTCGTACTCCGGCCGCGACTTCAACGTCGTCGCCTATCACGTGAAGAAGGACGACGAGCTGATCGACTACGACGAGATGGAGCGGTTGGCCGAGGAGCACAAACCGCGGCTCATCATCTGCGGCGCCTCGGCGTACTCGCGCATCATCGACTTCCAGCGGATCCGCGAGATCTGCGACAAGAGCGGCTCGCTGATGATGGCCGACATCGCCCACATCGCCGGTCTCGTCGCCGCCGGGCTGCATCCCTCCCCCGTCCCCCACGCCGACTTCGTCACCACAACCACGCACAAAACGCTGCGCGGCCCGCGCGCCGGACTGGTGCTCTGCAAGGCCGAGCACGCCAAAGACCTCGACCGCTCGCTCTTTCCCGGAATCCAGGGCGGACCGCTCGTCCACATCATCGCCGCCAAGGCCGTCGCCTTTCACGAAGCGCTGCAGCCGGAGTTCAAGGAGTACCAGGCCCAGATCATCCGCAACGCCCGTGCGATGGCGAAGGCGGTGGGCGATGCCGGCTTCCGCATCGTCAGCGGCGGCACGGACAACCATCTCTTCATGACCGACGTCTTCTCGAAAGGGATCACCGGCAAGGACGGCCAGAACTTCCTGGAGGCGGCCAACATCACCGTCAACAAGAACACCATCCCCTTCGACACCCAGAAGCCGATGGTGGCCTCGGGGATCCGCATCGGCACGCCCGCGGTCACAACCCGAGGGCTGCGCGAACCGGAGATGAACACGATCGCCGGCCTGATCGCCCGCGTTCTCGACGCCCGAGGCGATGCCGGCGTCATCGCACAAGTGAAGAAGGACGTGAAGGAACTGTGCGATCGGTTCCCGATTTATTAGTTGATGGGTTGCTGAGTTGCTAGGTTGCTGAGTTGTTCCATTGCAACGACAGCTCAGCAACCCAGCAACCTAGCAACTCAGTAACCAGCCGCCCAGCAACCATGAAAAAAAGCTACCCCTACTACCCCATCTACATCGACATCGAGGATCGCGCGGTATTGATCGTCGGCGGTGGAACCGTGTGCGCGCGCAAGGCGGAGACGATGATGCGCTACGGCGCGCGGGTGACGATCGTCAGTCCCGAGATCACCGAGGAGATCGCGGAGTGGGAGCAGGCTGGCGTGCTGGCAGTGCATCGCAAGATGTATTCGGAGCCGGACCTCGAGGGAGCCTCGATCGTCATCGCCTCGACCGATGATCCCTGCGTGAACGCCCGCGTGGCGCGCGACTGCCGGCGGCGCCGCATTCCGGTGAACGTCGTCGACGTCACGCACCTGTGCGAGTTCATCGTTCCGGCCATCATCGAGAAGGGCTCGATCCAGATCGCCATCTCCACCGGCGGCAAATCGCCCGCCCTCGCCCGGACCCTGAAAGAGGACCTGCAGCGCACGATCGGCCCGGAGTACGCCGAGGTCAACGACCTCCTCGGCACGCTGCGCAAGTCGGCCAAGAAAGTGCTTCCGACCGACGTCGACCGCAAGCGCTTCTTCGACGGCATCATCGCCGCCGGACTCCTCGACCTCCTGCGCGAAGGACGCCGCCGCGAAGCATTCGAAGCCGTCGCCCGCGCCTGCGAGGCCGAGGGGGTGGATGTGAGCGAGGAGTTGCGCGCGCGGTTGGGCGAGTGAGCGAAGAGGTGTAGCGCTGGAGACCGGCAGCGTACGGTGACATCGTGCCAAGACGTCCTCGGAATGGAACATCACCTTAGGCAACGTGGAGTCGCCCCGTTTGAAAACGAGGATCGTTGGTGTGGTCCCCCCCGACGTCTTCGCTTGACCTTAGTTGCGTTTTCCAGATATGACCCCAACCTACACTTGACCAGAGTCACATCGATGAGCGAAGCTCAGGCCCCTCCCGGGACTCCTGCTCGCCATCGTCAGTCTGACGCTCCGGCACGACGTCTGGGGATTCTTCTGGTGGATCGCCGCCGTGGCGTGATCTTCGTCTCGAAAAACCGTCTGCTGCTCTCGGCCTGTTTCGTCTACACCATCATCCTGGAGTGGGTGGGACCGTCATCGGCAACTGGACGTGGGCAGCCGAGGTGCCGCTCCTCCGCCTGCACTCGGCAAACCCGCCGGCGGGGTGGGGATTCTGTACATATTGTTCGATCTGATCGTGGTGGCGATTACGAGCAAGCTGGTGCCGTGGGATGGGTTCGTTCGCATGATTCCGAAGGCCTCAGCATCTGGTGAGGAACCCGCACTCCAGTGAGGCAGTCGGGATGGCATACGCCGCAGACTGCCATCGCTAAAGCTCAGTTTGGTGCGAAAACGAAGGCCTGGCTCGTCGTCGATTCTCAACTCCGAATCTCTGCAGAGCGCGTTGCAAACACCATGACGGCGGTGTGGGTGAGCGTGAAAGGCATCATTACTTTCGACTTTAGACACGATCCGCAAGTCGGGCCGACGGTGTTGCTCATCTATTCGTCCTCGTCACTGTAGAACATTCGACCGCTCGAATACCATATCGGCTGATCAGCCACAGACAATTGACGAATATCCTCTGACATCTGTGAGAGATTCTTAAGTTCATACGTAGTATCGCTCCAGTCAATGGCACCGTCATGGATTTCGGAAGCAATCGTGTTACGCAGATCTTCTTCATCGCTCCACATTCCAAATACACGGAAATAGCCCGTTACGACAGATCCATCGTCGGACGCGAGCGGCTCCCGCAGACGAACGTGAACGGTAACCCAATAGCTTTTCATTACCTTATCACTGGAGGCGAATCCGGGGATCAAAATGACTCAATCGCCTGAATCGTTCTTTGTCCGGCTCCAGTTTAGTCTCACTGTGGTTTGTTAGAAACGTCCTTCTTTTGCTCAGTTGAAAGTTCATAAAACGGCTTCCCGTACATTTGATTCGCTCTCGCATCTATGTGTGGGTTCGCATCCGCGCCTTCTCCTACGTCTGGGGCATCCACAACCCAACCGACGTATGGAATGTGGCTGGCAATCAGGCCGACGGTCAAAGGAACCATACTGTAGAAGAAATGACCGAACCCATCCGGGTGACCGGCGACATGGTAATGGCCTTCGAGTCCATTCTTCGGGCCGTGATGCATTGGCTCCTTGCCACCTCCTAGCTCGCGGGCCAAGTCTTTGGCGGTTCGTCGTGTGGTCTGAATGTCTTCTCCTGCTTTAGCAGCTAGCTTTAGCTCTTCCTTTGTTTCAACCTTCGCGATTGTCTTTAGCCCCGGCACATTGGCTATTACAATTTCAACGATCCGTCCGATGAATTTCGGCGCTTTTCCGGTGGGATCGATGTGGTCGATCGGATTGTTCATCACGTACGCGTATCTGTTCCACGACTGGGGGTTTGTCGACTCCCCCAGCTTTGGATCGGGTGACAAGAACCGTCCTGTCATCGGAGCAAAGTACCTCGCGTGCATGTCGTCAATCGCATGCCCATCCTCCCCACCCATCCCGCCCGCGTAGTCGCGTTCGTGGCCGGTGAACTTCATCGGGTCTTCGCGGTCGAAGCCGCCTGCGACTTCCTGTGAGACGGGTGAGTGCTCGTCGCCAAAGGGGTAGTAGTCGTGGTACGACACCATCTGACCGTTATCGGAAGTGACCAGGCGCGGAGTGCCGAGGTGATCGAGGTGGAAGTGGCGGCGGCCGCCCATCTCCACCGGACGCTGCGAGCCGAGGAGCAGGCCGTCGCGCCAGACGAAATCCTCCAGCCAGAGGGCGGGCGCGGTGGGATTCGTGGCCGAGCTCTTGTACTGGCGCAGCACTTTGCCGCCCTCGTCGCGGACACTCCAAGTCCACCAGCCGCCTCGCTGTACGGCGATCCGTTCATCGCTCGGGGTATAGATGTAATACTCGAGCTTGGAGCTGTCGTTGTTGTAGATCTTGCTCAGCGGCTGGCCGAGGGCGTCGTAGCTGAAAGCGTACGAGCCGTCCGAGGTCACGGCTCCCACCTCGTTGTAGCCGTATCCGTCGTAACGGTTGGTGGAGGGCTGAATCGTCGGGATCATCGTGTTCGTCCTGGTCTTCATGTTCCCGAAACCGTCGTAAGTGTACGACTCGGGCGTCCCCTTGGTCGACGACTCTCTAAGCCTCTGGACGCCGTCGTAGAGATAGTTGTCGGTGCCGATGGAGACGATGTTGCCAGCCCCATCGTAGGCGTAGGTCCCTGAGTCCCACGCCAGACTGCCCAACGCGTGAGGGGTGAATCGCGGCGCGGGGCTCGATGGACCAGGCCGCGGGTCGGAGGGGACGCCGATGAGCGGGGCCTCGTCGTTTGACGGTGTGCCTCCGACCTGTTCGACATAGCGGACCTTCGGATCGGCCTTCAGAGCGGCGAGCGCTCCGGTCGGGATGGTGACGACGAGCTGGTCGTCCTGACGGAATTCGATCTTCCCTCCGAGACTGGCCACGTCAGGGACCGCACCCGAATGCTGTTTGAGGACCACGATGTACCGCTGGACCGGCTCCTCGGCATGGAGGGGAAGAGCCATCAAACCCGAGCTGACGATGGCGGCGAGAAGAACGTGTGCGATCGTTTTCATGATCTTCTCCTTCCCTATTGCGCCCGCTGCTGGAGTTGGGTGATATGCAGCGCCTTGATCGGCGTGGGCGAGGTCAGACTGTCCGTGTAGGCGGCCGTTGCAACCTGGACGTTGGCAAGGGCTGCGTCCATGGCGCTGCGCAGCGCCCGAATGTGGGCCGCGTAGATGGGTACGTTATGGTCAGGAACGGGTATGCCCGGAAAACCGGCGTTGTCCAGAATCTGCCGCCAGGTGAGAGCTGCGCCGTTCTGCGCGGCCAGGATGGCGTTGATGGCGGTGCGGATCTGTTCGAAGTGGTCGAAGGCTACCGTGACATTTGTCTGGACAACAGTAAACGACATGGTGGTGGCCAGATCATTCGCGGTCCACGCCGAGATGCCGCTGCCCGAGGAATCGATGGCGCGGACGCGGAAGACGTACGTGGTGATCGTATTCAGGGGTGGGGTAAAACTGAACGACACCGCCGGCGCGTTGACAGTGATCGGCGTCCAGACTCCGTGATCGAGCCGCTGAAGCTCGTAATGGTCTGCGCCCGAGGACGCTCCCCAACTGGCAATGACTGCGCTCTCCATCGGGTTCGGCGCGGCGAAGAAGTTTGCTGTCAGCGGTCCGGGTGTCGCAGGCGTGACGATGACGATCGCGGTATTGCTGTTCCCGCTTCCACTTCCGTTCGTAACGCGTACCCAGTAGTGAGTCGTCTGAGTGGGCGAAACCGTCAGGGACGGGGAATTCGTGCCGGTCGGTGTCGTCGTAACGCCGGAGTCGCCTACATACCATTGGTAGGTGAACGGCTGGCATCCGGACGGTGTCGCCGTCAAGGTGATGGCCGTCGTGGAAAAGTTCGAGGTCTGCGGACTGACGGTGACCGTCGGGCTGCTGCACGTCGAAACCACCGTTGACGCCTCGCCTTTGCCGCAACTGTTGATCAGGCGCGCGGTATAGGTTCCATTCGACGCCGCCGCGGTGCAGCAAACGGATCCGGTCTCGCCGGCGATCAGCGTGCCGTTGAAGAGCCACTGCCAGGTGAGCGGGGGTGACGGCGTGTTCAGGATCGTTACCTGAAGATTGGGCGATCCGGACGTTACCTGCTGGGTTGCTGGAAGGCTGATCAGTGGGCTGACGCATGGATCGTAGGTATTGAACTGGATGCGGGCTGGCCTCGGCAGTTTGTTTGGATCGGCAGTCATCGAGTCGGTTACCGGGGCCGTCCCGGCATGCGCGATCCCGGTCACCATGCCATTCAGGTCGTACGTGACGGCAGTCGTGAAATCGGGGATGGTACGGAGCAGTCCGTTTTGATAGGTGGGAAGTATCGACGCGATCATCGAGGTGGACGTGGCGCAGTTGCCGTTGGGACACGTTGGGTACTTGATCTCGGAGAAGAGGCCGGCATCGTTGTACGTGTAGGACTGCTCGTATTTTTGTACGGTCCCGCTCGACCCTGTCACTTCGGTGGTCTTGTCCGTGAGACGGCCGGCGCTGTCGGCGTACTTGTACGTTTCCGTGACGTCGATCGTACCAAGCGGCGACGGAAGGTAGTTCTTTCGGGTCGCGGTCTCGAGTTTGCCCTGTTTAAGGTTCGTTCCGTCGTTTGCAGTTGCGAAGAAGAATTGCTTCACAGGCTGTATCAGATCCTGCGCGGGACTAGGAGGATCGATCCGGTTGAGAAGCTGATACACGGTCTTCAACCGTTCCAGGGAATCGTATTCGTATCGCAGATCGAACGGCGAGAGGGAAGAGCCGGCCAGCTTCCGACCTGCATGTCCACGGCTGTCGAAACTTTTGTAAAAGGTCGTCCCGTTCTCCGGATGCTGCTCGCTCGTCAGGAAGCCTCGGCCATCGTAGGAGAAGCCCCGCGTCTGCTGCTGCGTTGTGACCGGATCGGTCATGGTGACGCTTACCAGCCGGTTTGCGGCATCGTAACCGTAGGCTGCCGTGCTGATTCCATCCGGCTCCTCGACTTTGATCAGTCTTCCCGCGCGATCGTAGCTCTCGACAGTCGTAGCCAACGCCTGACTGACGGAACTACCCGTAAGCGTCTCGCCGACACTGACACTGCGCTCGACCCTGCGCACTCCGAAATACGTCATCTTCGTGGCGGTCGTGGACGTCTGATCGGGCGCCGTAATCGTCTTGGCCCGTCCGAAGGGGTCGAAGTCTGAGAAGACAGTGAAATGTGACGGGGTGGCTTCCCATTGAGAGACGCGCTCGGTCCAGCCGGAGCCGGTATAGCTCGTCTGCCGCCGGGCCGTACCGGAAGGCATCAGCCGCTGTTCCTCAGCGACGCGGCCGAGTCCGTCGAAAATGGTGGTGCTCCGGCTCGTGCCGGCGTCGATTGAAGCCTGCTCCAGCACGACGGTTGCGGGAGACGTCCCCGTTGCCTCTGTATAGGTGGCGCTGACCGCGGCCTCACCCGGCCTGCTGATCTGCGTCAGCCGGCCAAGGGTATCGTAGGTGAAGGACGTGGTAAGCCCGGACTGGTCTGTCGAGGCGCTCACCAGGCCGGTATTGGGCTCGATGGTGTTGTTCGCGTCGAAAATGATCGGATCTCCGCTTGCCGGGCGGTGATGGGACTGGGCGAGCGAGCCGTTCGAATAGGTGTGCAGAATCTGGTATTCCGACGTGGCCGGCAAGGCCGCGTTACAGACACTTCCAGTGCCAAGTGTCTGGCCATCGCCGCCGAAATAGTCTTCCTGGGTGACGTTACCGTTCTGCTGGGAGAAAACGGCGAGTAAATCATGGGGACCGGCCGCCGTTCCGGCGAGCGTTCGTTGTCGGGTCAGAAAGCCGTTGCCGTCGAAGCAATACTGCTTCACGAAGGGCGCGGCGAGGTTCGTTGGGGAGCTGGCCAGCGCATCGCAGGTCTGTGTAGGCATTGCGCCGCGAGGCGCAGTCTCCTCAACACTGCATTGCTCGGTGAAGAGGTTCAGAAGCCACGCGCCGCTCGGGAAAGGTATGTAGTTTGTAAACGCGGTGGCGAAGTTTCCCGAATCGAAGTTGCCTCCGGTCGACGACTGGCGGTAGTGTCCAGCGCCGTCGGGACCGTACCTGGTGATGGTCCCGTAGCAGGCATGGTTGCTCAGGCCTTCGCAGTGCATGTCGTCGTCGTACTTGGTCGCGTGCGCTGATTCCGGGACGTGGGAATCCTCCATCCCGGGCATGTCGTCGCGGTAAAAGGTCCACTCGGACCGCTGCAGCGTGCCTCCCGTGGCGCGATACTGTCCCGGCGCGGTCAAGATTGACGGCGTTCCCAGGTAGGTTTCCTGCGACAGGAAGCGTTGCTCGCCGTTGAAGGTGTCGCTGACGGCGACCGTGAACGGCAAGGCGTATTGGTCGGGGTTAAATTGAGAAAAGAGAGCACAGGGCTGGGAACCTGGTTGCTGAAAGGTCGAAAAATAGTGCACGGTCGTTACGAGCTCGGGAGAGGTGACCGAGGCTACGAGTTGCTCGGGCGGTAACTCAAAGCGCTGGTTTTCGAACGTGCAGAATTGAGTCGTACTCTGCGCCCGGCCATAGGTCCAGGTCTTCGTTTCCGACGGTGAGCGGTCGGCGGAGAGCGTACGCCGCTGGGTAACCGCCAACGTTCGCGATATCGATATCTCGGTTGCGCCGGGAAAGACGTACGTGAAGTAATCCCACTCAATCCAGCCTTTGGTGGGCAACTGCAACCCTCGCAGGGCGCCGTTGCCCATGTTTGAGTCCATGCTGATGTTGTAATAGGTCGTTCCGTCAGGCCGGCGCATGGAGTAAACCTGCGACACACTTCCGACGGGCGGAAGTGTGATCGCCGTCAGCAAAGGCACATAGTAAGCGCTGAAGGTGCTCCCTCGTCCGGGAGGGTTGCCGCTGCCCAGGGTCTGGTTGTCGTAGGCCATCCTCCACGTCCGGGAAATCTCCGCCGGAGCCCCAAAGGTGGTCAGCACGACATGGTCGAGCATCAGGTCGTAAAAATTCGTGACGGTGGAGGAGGCATCCGGCGGCGTCACGAAGTAGACCAACTGCTGCCGTGTTCCGTCATTGATCGTCCATATCTCCGGGTTGGCCAATGTATTTCCATACCCGATGCTGACGGCGTTGCCGAAACGATCGTTAATCGAGGTCAGCCTCCAGACACCGGTCCCGGTTTGAGGTGCCCAGGAAGGTCCGCTGGGATTCATTTCCTTGAACACCTGCGAGGTCCCGTCCGGAAATTCGACGGTCCTGTCCGAGACGTTGATCGTCAGCCGCAGGTACGAGCCGTCTGTCGTAAAGAAAGATCCGCTGGTTTGATCGACAAGGCCCTGAAATGCGTGAATGGCCCCATCCGGGCTTTCGTAGTTCCAGAAGCCGCTTTCCTGTATCGGGAAGGTGTTGCGGGGAAATAGCCTGCCGAGCGAGAGGAGCCAGCCGATGCCGGCATTCGAGCGCCGGTTGGGAAAGGTAACGTTCTGGGCGGCATCGTTCTGGATCGTATCCCAGAGAGTTCCGCTGTATACCATCGTCAGACCATATTGGAGCCCGCCATTGACGTGATAGCGCTGTCCAATAGGGATCGTTACCGTGAGACTGCCGTTGAAGAGATTGATATTGTCAATGCCGTTCATCTGGTAGGAGCGGCCGATATCAAAGCCTCTGGCCACATTCGGGTGTTGTTGGGCCAGTAGCGTCGTGCTCGCCGCGAGAAGAAACACGCTCGTTAAACAGCGGACAAGGCCTTTTATCATTGCGCCCCCGCGATCAGGGGTGCATCGATGGATACCGTGAGAACATCGAGCCGCGAGACGTCGACCACGAGGAGTGTTCCACCGGGATGGAAACTGTGAGGAGGCTGGGAGCCTGCTGACACCGGCGTTGCTTGCAGGAGGTCGATCGTGGTTTCGCCATCCGGCTTCCCGTCAGCATCCCGGGCATCGCCATCCCCGGCGCGCACAATCCACGCGCCTCCAGCCTCAACATAGAGACCGTCGACGAAGGGCCTGGAATAGCCCAGGCGGCTCGCTGCGCCGGCGGCATCCCGTTTGAGCCGGTACCTGGGTCGCGGAGGTGTCATCGTCGGAAAGCCGGGGGTTGAGGCGATGGCGTAGTGGCCGTCTCTCAGATCCGCAACGATCCAGACGACGTTCCACGTCACAGGTGCGTCGAGCGTCAGTGTGGCTGTTCCGGAGTGAGCCGCGTCCGTAACGACGGCCGACCACCGGCGTACCTCGACGTGATAACCCTTCGGCTCCAGGCCAACGCCGAAGAAGGCCACATCTGTGCCCGGCGTGACGTCCGTCGCCGTGATTGCCGTCGGAGTGATCGTGATCGTCGGTCGATTGGCGGCAGACGAGTGGTTGGCGATACTGATGAGAACCACGCACATCCACATCATCAGTGGTCGTGAAGGGAGCGTGCGTGTTTTGGACGAAGCAATGAGTCGGTTCATGCCGTTCCTCTCGCCGCCGGTCATTGCAGCGACAGCAGCACTAAAATCTCGCCTTCACCTGCCGCGAGCGGCTCCAGCGCTTTGCCGATAAGTGTTCCCGGGCGGTGGATCTTAACCCCTCCGAGGTCAAGGGGCTCGGACCTCATGGCCAGGCCGGGGTGGTCGCTGGTGACGAGCAGATCTCCCATGGCGATCGGTTGCGTTGTCGCATCTACACGGACTCGGACGCGTCCTGTAGTGGCGATTTTGGCCTTGGTCGATGAGCCTTCGCCGAGGATCAGGCCGGGCTGGGCGGAGACGACGCCGGCAACACGGGTGTCATAAGAATGTTGCGATGGTCCCACCGTGTTTTTCGTACTGTCGCTGACGATGACGACCGTGCCCGCGGACATCGACTCGGATGCAGGCACCCATTCCGCGACGTCCTGGTAGTCGGCGCCAATGACCTGGGTGGCGTGAATGCTGCCGTCCACATCGAGGGCGTAGGCCGCATTCGGCGTTTTGCCGATGCCGACGATGCCGCTGACGTACATGTCGGCGCGCGTGTTGTGGAACGCGTCGAGGTTTGTGGCCGCTTTGAGCCAGAACGTCTCGATTCCTTCTTTCTGTGAGTAGGCGCGGTAATAGTATTCGGGTGAGTTTGGGAAACTATAGGCGATTTGCGAATCGAAATTGATGTCCGCGTGGTTATTGATGCCGTTTGTGAATGCACTATATTTCGTCGTATCCGGCGATCCCACCTCGTCGGCGCTTGTCGCGTCGAAAAATAGAACACGGGTCGTTGCTCCACCCGCGGCGTCGCGCGGATTGACGATTTTGACCTCGTGCACTGTGTTGTTCTGAATGCTTGTTGTTTCGCGGTAATCCGTACGTCCGCTGAGATAAGACCAACCCGGAATCAACCTGGTGGGGCCATCAGAACTGACACGCATCAGCTCCGAGTAGTTTCCGTTGTACACACCGAATCCGGTCATGCCGTCGGCGTTACCGCTCATGAGCTTGACCCATGGATGCAGAGCGGAAGCGATGCCGAAAACGCCGACATCGCCGACGCGGGAGGCATCGAGATACATCTCGCCCGCCGTCCCGTTCTCCAAAATCTCGGTCTTCGGACGGAGGGGCGTGCCGGTTGACGGTGCCTTCGGTGTCAGGAGCGGTTGAGCGCTCGGAGCCGTTACGTTTCCCGATAGGCTTTCCAGCGTGGGGTCGACCGGCGTGCCAGGAGGGACGTAAAAGCCTTCCAGATCAGCCGTGATGTGGGAACTGGGCGGCACGGGAAACGTGATCGGCGGACCGGTCGGATGACGCGACAACGGTGAGGTTGTGGCAGTTGCCTGTGGCGGAATCGTGCCATCGTTTGCGCGGTCATACGACGTGATCCTCATCGAGTACGCCGTCGCGATTGAAGGCACAAAGCGGCCGCAGCGGGTAGAAGCCACGTCGATCCTGCGTGCCGTCTCCTCCGCGGCGTTTGCCGGCGCATTCAACCGCGTATCGACTAGGCGGCAAGGAGCCATTTTCACAAGCCTCTCTCCCGGCGCCGTCGAAGGTTGCTGGGCGTCAGCCCTCACGACAGGGAACATCACCACAACCGCGACAAAGAATGCCTTCAATCGATTTTGCATCGTTTTCCTCTCTCTACGATCCGACAGCAGCCATAAGTCTTCAATCGCTCACCGCTTTCATGAGCGAGTTCACCTGCTCGTAGATGGTCCGAATCCGCGGCTCGATCCACGTTGTGTCGCGGCTCTGGTCCCGCTCCTGCTCGCACATGCTGAGTGCTTCTTCCACGGCAAGCATGGCGTCGGTAAACAGGTTCGCAAGCCGTGGGCGCAGCGGAAGATTTGCGAAGAAACTCAGTGCATCCGGATCGATCGACGCCTGTCGTTCAGGCGAAAGGTCAGCCGGTGCCGTCGCGGCGCGGCGCACGCGGCGTGCGGCAACGACGCGCGCGAGAAGGCGACGGTACTGCAAGGGCAACGGGACGGGGGAACGCATATGTTTTCTTCCGAGCAACAGGCAATTGGACCTTCGTCGCACGGTAGGCCGCGCACACGGAGCGCGTCCACTATCATTTCGTCCACTTTTCGCGATACTGCTCGGGCGTCATGCCTCGGGAAGTAGTGAAAACGCGAAAGAATGTCATCTGGGTTCCAAAGCCCGCGGCAAGGGCGACGTCGCGTGTCGAGCGAGCGGTCGTTCGCAAGAGCCTTTCCGCCTCCTCCAATTGGCGCGCGCGTAACGCCTCACGCACCGTCTGCCCCAGAACGGAGGGGAAGACGCGCGCGAGATAGGAGCGGCTGATGCCGAGGGAATCGGCAAACTCGGAGACGCGCGCGGCAGAACGGCGCGCGAAGCAACTGTGAAGATAGCTTTCGAGCGCGCGCTCGAAGCGTTGCTTGTCCGCGAAGAGAATCTGACGATTCATGAACGACCGGCCTTCGGCAGCAGGGCTTCGCCTTGCTCAGACGAAAGATGTCCTCGGTCAAGGTGTGATCGCGCAGACGGCTTCCCTACCCCCGAATCGGAGCGTCCGATCAATTACCCGCGGCTCGGTCTCGGCCGCAGAAGACTTTTTCAGTCAGCCCGGAGGCAGTGAAATGCCATCCAGAGCCAATACTTTGATAAAGCGGGTCAGGAACGACCTGATGAAGGAAGGCTTATCGTCGTATCTCCCTGTATTTGCAAAAGTTGGCGCTGCCAGTGCGATCATAAAGATCGCGAGAATAGCTACACGTCGCATAAGCCCTCCAAGTGCCAGCGGATGCTGGTGGGAATGAGGAGGGCGCCCTCGCTCAAGGTGTACCGCAGACGACCGGATTCTTTGGCGGCGCTAACAAAAGGTGAACCGGAAACACCGAGGTTCTAGCTTTGGAGGGGGTCAAAGCGAAGCGTCGGTTGGTCCTCCAGCCGGTTAAGGAACAGGCGGACATGGCGCACCTTTCCCGGTGTGATCGTGCGCGCACGTGTCGATTCGCGCAGATACGCGAGCGCTGTGAGCGCTTCATTCACCATCCCCGCGGCTTTGAACGTCGCGAAGAGCTCGCGGCAAAGCTTCTGAACTTCTTGCAGGTGAGCGCCGCCAGTGGCGACAAGGGCCTCAACGAGGTCAAGAGCGACATAGGCGTCATCATCCGCCATCCCGAGCTGCTGGCATTCGAGTCGGGATGCACGAAGCTGGGAGATCGCAACCGCAAAATGGCCGTCGACGAGAGGAACACGCGCAAGCGCCCAGCGGATGCGCGCCACTTCCGTCTCCATGCCCTCACGTTCGAAGATGCCCAACGCGTCGAGGAGAGCGGGTTCGGCAGACTTGGCGTCTCCGAGATCGAGCTCGCACCTAGCCGCGGCGGAAGAAAGTCGGGCTGCGAGCAGATGGTCGCCCTCCTCCTTCGCACGAGCGAGTAGCGCGCGGTAGTCATCACGCGCGCCGGCAAGGTCCTGAAGAGAATACCGAACCGACGCGCGAAGCATCCGCGCGTGCAGGTACCGGACACGGTCGCCCGTGGCCGCGAAAATGGCGGCTGCCTCGTCAGCGCACTGCTCTGCTTCGCTCGCTCGCGCCGATCGATATAAAACGATTCCTCGGGTGTAAAGCAGCACCGCGAGATCGAACGGGTTGGCATCTGCCCGCTCGTACTCCCGCTTGGCCTGATCGAGCGCGTCAAGCGCGCCGGGAAAGCGCCCGAGGTAGCGGAGAGCGTTGGCTCGCTCCTTCCACGCATGCCCTAAGAGCTGATGCACGTTCGTCCCAAGGTAGTGCTCGGCTTCGTTGAAACTCACCGCGATCGCAACCGCGGCGTCAGCGAGGTTCAGCGCATGCAGCGGGTCGCGTTCGCATGCGTTGTTTGCCGCGAGGCAGAGAACGCGCACGGCGCCGGCCGTTCGAAAGCCCCGTTTCCTGGATACGTCCTTCCAAATGAACGGGAGCGGATTGGCAACGAGTTGCCCGAGGCTACGTTCCGCTTCCTCCGTCTCCTTCGCCAGCCTCCAGGCGATTTCGCGGAGACGACCGCGGGTGGCGTCCTCGGTGCTTCTGAGATTGCGAGGCTGCGTCCACGTATCCACCGAAGAGAGGTCGTCATCAAACCGCTGAACATCCACGTACTGCGCCGAACAGGCAGCGCATTCGTCGAGGTGCGCGGCGATGTCGCGGCACGGTTTCAGGGAGTGGCAGGCCAGTTCGTCGCCGGAGTAGTGGATCATCGCTTGGGGTCCATCTCACCGAGGAACGCACGGGCCCGCTTTCTGCACGTATGGAGGATATACAGGACGTTCCCGGGGGTCGTACCGATTGCCTCGGCGATCGTGGCCGTCGACTCGCTTTCGAGGTAGTACCGCTCCAGCACATTACGGCACCGATCGCCGACTCGCGAGAGAGCAGCATTCAGCGTCAACGTGCGGCTCACGTCCCGTTGGACGTCTTCATCGCACACAACGTTCTCGTCGATCTCCACAAAAAGCGAGTCATCGCGTTCCCGCCGGCGCCAGTAATTCCGGCAAGCGTTGCAGATGCTGCCGACGAGGTAGGGACGAGGGTCGCGCACGCGAGAGACGCTGATCAGAAACGACGTAAAAACATCGTGCACGAGGCCATCGATCTCCGCATCGGGAATGTTGAACTTGCGCCTGGCGATGGCCCGAAGCAACGGCGCGTGGTCGTCGTAAATCGTGTCAAAGTCGCTCGCGGCCGCATCAGCGATCGATCCCAGAGCCCGCGGAGAGGCCGGTGTTTTCGCGTTAGGCCGCGATGCGGAGACTTCGTTGGTTTCCATGGTTGTCCAGTATAGAGAGGGTCAGCGGTGGAGAAATCCCTACCTCCTTCGTTCGTACGGCGCACCCGGTGCACAATGCCGCCATGCGGTCGACGCCTTACCTCTACGCCCTCCTGGCCCTGCTGGTCATTCCCATCTTTCCCCATTTCGTCTCGCCGAATGAGATGTCGCGTTGGGCTACCGCGGCCTCGCTCGTGGAGCATCACACGTTCGAGATCACTCCCCTGCTCCCGCTCCTCGGCGGGAACGCATTCGAGGATGCGTCGGAGGTCGATGGCCGCGTCTACTCGAACAAGGCGCCGGGGGCGGCGCTGCTCGGACTGCCGGCGTACGCGGTGGCGCGCCTGATCGCCGGTCCCCCCTCGGCGGCGACGATGCGGATGACGGCGAACGTGATGCGTCTCCTCGCCGCGACCGTCCCGCTGCTGCTGCTGGCGTGGGCGATGAGGAAAGCCGCGGAACGGCTCGGCGCGAATCCGGAACGAATCGGCGTGATGGTGCTGGCACTCCTCTTCGCCACGCCGCTCTTCGCCTACGGCCTCCTCAACTTCTCCCACGCGCTGACGGCGGCGGCGCTCTTCGGAGCGTGGACGCTGCTGTTCGTCCACCGGAACGACTACGCCGCCGGTGCGCTGATCGGGCTGGCGACGATCTCCGAGTATCCATGCGCGATCGCCGGGATCGTGCTGGTGGCTTGCGCATGGCGTCGCGCGCCGCGCATCACCGCCGGGGGACTCCCGTTCGCAATCGGGCTGGCCGTCTACAACAAGCTACTCTTCGGCAGCGTCTTCGCGCTCTCCTCCGGCAACGAGCGCAACGCGCAGTTCCGGTCGATGGCGCGGGAGGGGCTTTTCGGCATCGGACTGCCGGATCCGGTGACGCTGCTGCGCCTGCTGTTCGATCCGTCGCGGGGACTCTTCCTCTTCGCGCCGATTCTTCTGGTCGCGCTCGTGGCCATGCCGCGGGCGCGCCGCGTGCTTTCCTCCGAGGCATTTCTCGCGCTCGTGCTCGTCCCGATTGCGCTGCTCGTTTTCTATTCGGGATACCCGAACTGGCACGGCGGCTGGAGCGTCGGGCCTCGCTATCTCGTTCCAGCGATCCCCTTCCTGCTCTTTCCGCTCGCCTTCGCCGTCTCCTCCGTCATCGAGTGGATCGCCCTCGGCGCCTCCATCGCCGCCGTCGTACCGCTCACGCTGACGTTCCCCTTCCCCGACCGCGGTTTCGCCGCGCCATGGTCGACGCTGGCGCTGACTCTCTTGCGCGACGGCCTCGTGGCACCGAACCTTCTGCATCTGCTTGCCAGACCGCTGGCGATTGCGGTGCCGTTCGCGATCGTCCTCGCCGCGATCGTGCTGGCGGCGAAGCGCAACACGATGTACGTCGCGCTCGGTGTGCTTCTCCTGTTCGCCCTCGGTGCGCTGGCACCGGCACCGACGCTCACCACGCGCCTGCGCATCGGCTACATCGAAGAGGTCTACTTCGAGCAGCCGGGGGCGATGTCGCGGACAGTCGGCGGCCTGCCGGTACCGCCGCGCGCGATCGCGCGTGCGAGGAGCGAAGCTGCGCTGCCGCCTACGTCGTGGCCGTTCTGATGCCGATGCGAGCTAACTTCCTGATTCTACATATTAAAACGTCTGTTTGTGGATCGAAACACCTGATCCCACGGATCAAACCAGTTGATCTGACGCATCAAACTTTTGATCCCGCGGATCAAACCACTTGATCTGTAGGATCAAACTCTTTGATCCCGCGGATCAAACCACTTGATCTGTCGGATCAAACCAGTTGATCTGTCGGATCAAGCCAGTTGATCTGTCGGATCAAACCAGTTGATCTGACGGATCAAACCTGTTGTTCCGCGGAACAAAGCGGTTGATGTGTCGGATCAAACCAGTTGTTCTGTCAGATCAAACCGGTTGTTCTGCGCATCAAACCAGTTGATCTGTCGGATCAAACCACTTGTTCTGGGGATCAAACGTGTTGATCTGTCTGATGAAACCTCTTGTTCCGCGGATCAAACCTCCCGCTCTGCGGAGCTGTCTTTCTGCTCCGGGGTGCCGGCGTGGGCCTCTTCAGGAACAGCGGCGCTGCCGCCTACGTCGTGGCCGTTCTGATGGCGACGCGCGTCACGGGGTCGCGGAAGATCCTGTGCGACCAGATCCTCTTCTTGTGCAGCTTGTAGAGCGCCATCGTTTTCAGGATCTCCAGGCCATATCGCACCGAGCGCCAGAAACCGATCTGCGAAGCCTCGTCGAAGTACCGCGTCGAGATCGGCACTTCGCGGATGCGCATCCCCCTGGCCACGCCCTGGGCGATGATCTCCGTGTCGAAGACGAAGTCGTCTGAATTCGCCTCGAAGTTGATGGCATCGAGATAGCGCTTCGAATACGCCCGGAAGCCGGAGTGATACTCGGAGAGGAAGATATAGAACGTGGCGTTCTCCACCATCGTCAGGAAGAGATTGGCCAGGTACTTCCACTTCGGCATGCCCCCTTCCATGGGGCGTCCGCCGAGCATGCGCGATCCGAACACAGCCTCGCACTCGCCGCGCAGCAGCGGCTCCACGAGCTGGGGGATGATCTTCGGGTCGTACTGATGGTCGGGATGGACCATGACCATGATCTCGCCGCCCATCTCGTCCATGGCCGTCCGGTAGCAGGTCTTCTGGTTCCCGCCGTATCCGCGGTTCTGGGCATGGACGACCACGCGCATCGGAAGCTGGCGGGCCAGTTCCACGGTCCTGTCGCGGGAGCGGTCATCGACGAGCAGGATCTCGTCGACCCACTCCTGCGGGATGTCGTCAAACGTCGCCTGCAACGTCTTTTCGGCGTTGTATGCAGGCAGCACTGCGACGACTTTCTTCTCGTGGTGCGGCATGGGCGGGCGAGAATAACACAGCGTAAATGGCCCTCCATCCGAGTCGACTACAATCGCCCGCCGTGAATGACGTCACAGTTCCGCCGGTCAGCCGGCGCACCGATCTGCTCGCGCTCGGCCTGCTCTTTCTCATCGCCACGATCTCGTTCGCCGACATCCTCTTCGGCGTCAATCAGCTCTACATGCGCGATCTGACGCGCTACTACTACCCGACCAAGCAGGTTCTCCGCGAGATCGTGCAGCACGGCGAGTTTCCCTATTGGAACCGCTACTTCTCCGCCGGCCAGCCGATCGCCGCCAATCCCGAGCACGAGGTCTTCTATCCTCTTACCTGGCTGATCCTCCTGCCGAGCTACGACCTCGGCTATCGACTTCACATACTCATCCACATCTATATCGGCCTTCTGGGGATGTATGCGCTGTTGCGGTCGATGGGGCTGCGTCCGCCCGCCGCGTGGTTCGGCGCACTGTCATTCGGGCTGGGCGGGCTCTATCTCTCGTACGTCAACCTTCTGCCGATTCTTTTCTGCGCGGCCTGGCTGCCGCTGACGTGTCTCTTCGTCCGTCGATTTCTGTTGCGGCACGCCATTCGCGACTTCGCCGCCGCGGCATTGTTTCTCGGCCTTCAGTTTCTGGTCGCCGAACCGACCACCGTGGCGCAGACCGGGGTGTTGATCGGCATGTACGCGTTGTATCGCGGGTGGTACAGCCGGCCGCGCATGTCGAAGATGATCACCCGCGTCCTCTGGATCGCCGTGATCTCGGCGATCGGGTTCCTTCTTGGCGCGGCGCAGATCCTGCCGGCCATCGATCACGTCCGCGATTCGGCCCGTTCGCGGCCCTTCGATTTCGACCTCGTCAGCGCCTGGAGCATGCCCTGGCCGAAGTTCGCGGAGCTGATCTACCCCAACGTCCTCGGGCACATCTCCATCGGCAACGTCATGCACTACTGGGGCGGCGGTCTGTATCCGGGGATGGGATCGCCGTTTCTCTTCAGCATCTACGCCGGCATCGCCGTCACCGCGCTGGCCATCGGTGGCGCCTTCGCCCGGCCGCGCGGCGGGCGCTTCGTTCTCATCGTCTTCCTCTTCTCATCGATCATGGCCCTCGGCGCGCACACGCCGCTGCTCCGCTGGCTCTATGACGCCGGCATCGCCACGTCGATCCGCTATCCGGAGAAGTTCATCCTGATGGGCGTCTTCGCCATGATCCTCTTCGCCTCGCAGATGCTCGACCGGATGCTGGCGGGGGATGAAGACGTTCGCAGCGGCGCCCTCGGATTTGCCGCGGCCACGGTGCTCGTCGCCGCCCTCCTCGCCATCGCCGGCTTCACGCCTCTCTACCCGAGGCTCTTCAACCTCCTCAGCAAAGCGACGGACATCGCCTCGATCCGCAAGGCATGGAGTATGACCGCCGGTTCGGCGGCGACGGCGGCGGTGGTCCTGTCGCGAACCGACTGGATCATCGCCGCGGTGCGCGGCGGGATCCTCATCGCCCTGCTCGTCACCGTCCGCAAGCGCTATGACCGCGTCTGGCTCGTTGCCGCGGCGGCATTCGTGACCATCGACCTCGTCTACGTGACGTGGGAGCTCAACCCGAGGGAGCCGCGAAGGTTCTTCGATCCACCGCCGGTGGCGCGGACCATTCCGCGCAATCACCAGGACTTCCGCATCTTTCATGAAGCCGACTGGTATGGAACCGAGAAGCCGGCGCAGCAGTACTTTTCCACCGGTCCCGCCGTCTATTGGGTGGTTCGTAACGGCCTCTTTCCGATGACGCCGGCCGGCGCGGGGTTGCGCACAGTTCTCGAGCGCGACTACGACAAGACCGCGCTCCTCTCCACCGTCGACCTGACCGACTCCGTCTGGGACGTCAAACGCTCCGGCCGCGCCGACTGGTGGAAGCCGTTCATGGCCATGTCGAACGCGTGGTACCGGGCTGTCTACCGCGACTTCGATCTCGAGAAGAAGCGCAACCACGGCAACTTCATGGACTCGCTCCCGATCACATTCGAGGAAGGGCCGCACTACCCCCGCTACTACTTCGCTGACCAGGTCGTCACCATTCGCGACCGCGAAGACTTCGTCAAACAGTTGAGCACTTCGAGCTTTACCAGCGGCGTCGCCTTCGTGCAGCAGCCGTCGTTCGTTCCGGCCAGGGGCGTGATCAAGCGCCTTGCCGAAACGGCGAACACCGCCACGATCGACGTCGAGAGCTTCGGCCAGGGATTCCTGGTCATGAGCGTCACACCGCACAAGTACTGGACCATCGTCGTCGACGGCATGAAGGTGCCGGCCGTCGTGACCAACATCGCCTATCAGGGCATCATCGTGACGCCGGGAAAGCATCACATCGAGATGGAGTACCGCAATGAGCTGGTGCGCGTCGGGATGCTGATCACGCTCATCACCGCCGCGGCGCTGCTCGGGATCCTGCTCATCTACCGGCCAAAACTCCCTTCGGCGGCGGTGCCTGCCTATGAAGAGCAGGTCCATGTCGTCGCCGATGCAAGCGGAACGCACCTCGAGGCGGCCGTGCCGGCGCCGTCCGGCGAGAACCAACCGCCCGGGGGGGACGTCCCCTCGACCTGATGCGACGCTGGGCTCTGCCGCTCGCGCTGATCCTCGCAGGCGCCGCGTTCATCGCGGGGGTACGCTGGTACAGCGCGCGCACCAAGCAGGAGATCGACTCGCAGCTCTGGATTCCGAAGCCGGCCGCGATCACTCCCGCGGTCGTGGCACTGCAGCAGTACGTGCGCATCGATACCTCCAACCCGCCCGGCAACGAGCTTCCCGGCGCGCGGTTTCTTGCCGCCCTCCTGGCGAAGGACGGCATCCGCGCGGAGATCATCGAGTCGGCACCCGGCCGCGCCAGCGTCTACGCGCGCATCGCCGGTAAACGCCACGGCGGCGGACTCCTGCTCCTCAATCACATCGACGTCGTTCCCGCCGCGAAAGACGGCTGGACGCGCCCGCCGTTCGCCGCCGAGGTCTTTCTCAACCAGCTCTACGGACGGGGCACGCTGGACATGAAAGGGATCGGGATCTGCGAGCTGCTGGCCTTTACAAGCCTGGCGCGGATGCACCGCACGCCGGAGCACGACGTGGTCTTCCTGGCCTCGGCCGATGAGGAAGAAGGCGGAGGGAAAGGCGTGGCCTGGCTGCTCGCACATCGCCCGGACATTTTCGAAGGCGTCCGATACGCCCTCAACGAAGGCGGCATCACCGAGACCACGAAGGAGCGCGTGGCCTACTTCGGCATCGAGACCGGCACGAAGATGACCGTCAAGCTGCTGCTGCGCGCGCGCGACCGGGAGTCGATGCAGGCGCTGCGCATCGCGCTCGAGCCGTTCATCACTCCCCTCGATCCCGTACGCGTTCTGCCGGAAGTGAGAGAGTTTCTTCACGATCTCGCGCCGCTGCGCATCGAGCAGGGACAGCTTCTCGACGACATCGCACGCACGATCGCGGCCGGCAAGTTCTGGCTCCTGGCGAGCGGCTATCGCGAATTGACGCAGAACGTGGTCTGGCCCTCCAGGATCGAGTCCGACGCCAAGGGCGTCACGATGCACGTCAATCTCTACAACCTCCCCGACGAGAACCCCGACACGCGTATCGCCTGGCTGCGCGGCCTGGCCGGCCGGTACGGGGCGAACATCGAGACCGTGCTGGAGACCAGCGGACCCGCGCCGATCAGCTCGCGGCACACGCCGATGTTCGCCATCATCGCCGCCGAGGCCGCACGGCAGTACCCGGGAACGCGGACCGGCAGCGAAGTCCTGGCGGCCTCGTACAACGACTCGCGTTATCTTCGTGCCCACGGCATCTCCGCGTACGGACTGATGCCCTTCCCCACCGACTGGTACCAGACCCAGGGGATTCACGGGATCGACGAGCGGGCTCGCGTCGACTGGTTCAACGACGGGGTGGCGCTCGTGCAGCGCGTTACCAGCAGGTATGCGTTTGAGCCGGATACGCCGCCAATCCGTTGACACAAATTGTCAAAGCAACGTCCGAAAAGCGTCAATATTTGGTGATAAAGATCCCGTTAAATCTCCTAACCATCATTGCTTCAATGTGTTAGGTTACAGCCCCGATCGGCACCTGGCTTGCGATAGCGCAGCCCACCAGGAGGCATCATGATTAAAAGGAATCAAAAGGGCTTCACACTCATCGAGCTGCTGATCGTCGTCGCCATCATCGGCATTCTAGCGGCAATCGCCATTCCCAACCTGCTGACCGCCATGCAGCGCGCCAAGCAGAAACGGACCATGGCCGACATCCGCACCATCGCCACCGCGTGGGAAGCGCGTGCGACCGACGTCAACAAGTACAACGCGGCCGGCGCCATCACTCTCCCCGCGGTCACCCTCGACCACGACACGATGACGACCATCCTCTCGCCGACGTACATCAAGTCGCTCCCCCCGAAGGATGGCTGGGGCAATAACTTCGTGTACAACGCCGACAAGAACTTTGGAGACCCGATCGCAGCGCAGGATTACTCGGTCCTCTCGTTCGGCCGCGACGGCGTGATCGATTCGAGGCCCGGACTGGCGACGACGAACTTCGATTGCGACATCATTTACCAGGCAGGCGGCTTCTCGCAGTACCCGGAAGGCGTCCAGCAGCAGTAACTCGCTTCCGTTCGAGATTCCGGAAAGGGCGCCCTCGGGGCGCCCTTTTTGTTGTCAGGAGCGCCTCGCCACAAAGCGCCCGCGCCACAAAGCGCCCGCGCCACAAAGCGCCCGCGCCACGGAGCGCTGGCGTCTCGCCGGCTGGCTCGGCGGCGTCTCGCCGCTGAGGGTTATCAGGCGAATGTATCGAGTTTCGCCAGACCTGGGGCGAGACGCCCCCGGGCCAGCCGGCGAGACGCCAGCGCTCCGTCCGTTTCCGCACCGGACGTGCCCGCTAATCGGTTGACACAATTTGTCAATTGACCAAGCCGAAACCGTCAACAATCGATGGGAACCAATGCGATTTAGCCCGCTAACCATCATCGGCTCAGTGTGTTAGATATTCTCTCCGATCGGCATCCGGCTTGCGGTTGCAGAAGTCCACAGGAGAAAGAGGAACTCATATGATCAAAAGAAAACAGAAGGGCTTCACACTCATCGAGCTGCTGATCGTCGTGGCGATCATCGGCATTCTCGCGGCAATCGCCATTCCCAACCTGCTTACCGCCATGCAGCGCGCCAAGCAGAAACGGACCATGGCCGACATCCGCACCATCGCCACGGCGTGGGAAGCGCGCGCGACCGACGTCAACAAGTACAACGCGGCCGGCGCCATCACTCTCCCCGCGGTCACCCTCGACCACGACACGATGACGACCATCCTCTCGCCGACGTACATCAAGTCGCTCCCCCCGAAGGATGGCTGGGGCAATAACTTCGTGTACAACGCCGACAAGAACTTTGGTGACCCGATCGCAGCGCAGGATTACTCGGTCCTCTCGTTCGGCCGCGACGGCAAGATCGACTCGAGGCCCGGACTGGCGACGACGAACTTCGACTGCGACATCATTTACCAGGCCGGTGGCTTCTCGCAGTACCCGGAAGGCGTCCAGCAGCAGTAATCGCTTCCGTTCGAGATTCCGGAAAGGGCGCCCCAGGGCGCCCTTTTTGTTGTCAGGAAGCGCCGGCGCTCGAAGCGCTGGCGTCACGGAGCGCTGGCGTCTCGCCGGCTGGCTTGGCGGCGTCTCGCCGCTGAGGCGGTTACCAGCAACTGTCTGGTAGCTCGCCAGGCCTGGGGCGAGACGCCCCCGGGCCAGCCGGCGAGACGCCAGCGCTCCGTCGCGCGCTCCGGGACCCCGAGACCGTTACTATTGCGCCGTGAAAAACATCCTTCTCATCCTTCTCCTCGCAGCAGCCCTCCCCTTCGCCGCGCACGCGGCCCCCGCCGAATGGGAACGGCATGCGAAGAACGTCGAGATCATCCGGGATGACTGGGGCATCGCCCATGTCTACGGAAAGACCGACGCCGACGCGGTCTTCGGGATGATCTACGCCCAGGCCGAAGACGACTTCGGCCGCATCGAGAGGAACTACCTGCTGTCGATGGGACGGCTGGCCGAAGCGGAGGGAGAAGCCGAGATCTATCGCGACCTGCGGATGAAGCTCTTCATCGATCCGGCCGACATGAAAGCGAAGTACCGGCAGAGCCCCGCGTGGCTGAAAGCGCTGATGGATGCCTGGGCCGGCGGCCTGAACGACTACCTGGCGACCCACCCCGAGGTGAAACCGAAGGTGATCAAGCACTTCGAGCCTTGGATGGCGCTCACCTTCAGCGAGGGGAGCATCGGCGGCGACATCGAGCAGGTCAATCTCAAGGAGCTCCAGGCCTTTTACGAGAAGACACCGAGCACTCCCATCGCCGCCGATGTCAGAGAATACGTCGAGCCGACGGGGTCGAACGGTGTGGCCATCGCTCCCTCGAACACTGCCTCCCACCACGCCCTGCTGCTGATCAATCCGCACACCTCGTTCTTCTTCCGCTCCGAGCTGCAGATGGTCAGCGAGGAGGGTCTCAACGCCTACGGCGCCGTGACCTGGGGGCAGTTCTTCATCTATCAGGGATTCAACGCCCACGCCGGCTGGATGCATACCTCGAGCGGCGTCGACAACATCGATGAGTATGCGGAGACGGTGACGAGGATGGGCCGGACCCTCGTCTACAAATACGGAGAGCGGCATGAGGCGCTGAAGACGAGCACGATCACCATCCCCTACAAAACGAGCAGCGGGATGGCCACGAAGACCTTCACCGTCTACCGCACGCTGCACGGCCCGGTCGTCCGCGAGGCTGGCGGCAAGTGGATCAGCGTCCGGCTGATGCAGGATCCGATGCACGCGCTCATCCAGTCGTACATCCGCACCAAAGCGACCGACTACCATTCATTCCGGAAGTCGATGGCGCTGCACACCGACTCGTCGAACAACACCATCTTCGCCGATGCCCGCGGGAACATCGCCTACTTCCACTCCAACTTCATCCCGCGGCGCGACACGCGCTTCGACTGGACCAAGCCGGTCGACGGCAGCGATCCCGCCACGGCCTGGCACGGCGTCCTCTCCGTCGAGGAGACGCCGCATCTGCTGAATCCTCCCAGCGGCTGGCTGTACAACAGCAACAACTGGCCGTGGTCGGCGGCCGGCCCGTACAGTCCGAAGCGGTCGGACTATCCCGTTTACGTCGAGCGCGGCATCGAGGAGACCCCGCGCGGCTACCACGCGCTGAAGGTCCTGCCGGGGAAGAAGGAATTCACCATCGACTCGCTGATCGCCGCCGCGTACGACAGCGACCTGCCGGCGTTCGATACGCTGCTGCCGCCTCTGCTGAAAGCGTACGACGAGCTCCCATCGGCCGACCCGCTCCATCAGAAGCTTTCCGAACCGATCGGCCTCCTGCGGAATTGGGATCACCGCTGGTCGGTCACCTCGGTGCCGACGTCGCTGGCCATCTTCTGGGCCGAGGACCTCGGCAAGAAGGTCGCGGCCTCGGCGCGCGAGGCGGGTATGACGGCGGACGACTACTCAGCCACGAAGGCGACTTCCGGCGAGCGCCTTCAGTCGCTGGCCGCGGCCTGCGACAAGCTCACCGCCGATTTCGGGAGCTGGAACACGCCGTGGGGCGAGATCAATCGTTTCCAGCGGATCACGGACGACATCGAGCCGCCGCACTTCGACGATGCCGGACCGAGCATCCCGGTCGGCTTCGCCTCGTCGCGCTGGGGATCGCTGGCCTCGTTCGGCGCTCACGCCTGGCCGGGGACGAAGAAGTGGTACGGCACGAGCGGCAACAGCTTCGTCGCCGTCGTCGAATTCGGCAAGCGCGTCCGCGCCCGCGCCGTCACCGCCGGCGGCGAGAGCGGTAACCCGTCGTCCCCCCACTTCAACGACGAAGCCGCCCGCTATGCCACCGGCAATCTCCGCGAGGTCTACTACTACCGCGACCAGCTCAAAGGCCACATCGAGCGGCGGTACCACCCGGGGGAGTGAGCTCCGGGTGGCAAACCAGATGAACCGTTCCAGGGCCGCGTGCTTGCAGTTCCAACCCACTGGCGGCCTAGAAGGACATCCTGACGCTTTGATACTTGTCTCCCGCGGGAGCCCCTTCCGGGTACATTTCGAAGGCTATGACGTCGCCGCTTGCGGCGAATCCCCGCCGCGGCGTTGCGCCGCGTCACGGGGATTCGTCACCTTCGGGAAAACCGATCCTCAGGGGTACCGCGAGTTCGAGCAGGATGGGGTTGTGTCGACCATCGCAAACGGCGAACCCTCGCCTGGCAAATTTTGGGGTAACGGGTCGGGGATACCACCCGTGCCAGCGAGGTAATACAGCGCGAAGTCGTGCGCTTTGTCGGACATGTCCGTAGTCGAATTATGAAGGACGATAGAACCTTGCACATCGTCGCTGAGGGTGAGGCCGGGGGGCGTCGAGAGCGGGACTCCCGCGGTCTCCTCCACCAGCAGCGTCTTTCCGTCGCGCGTCATCAGTTGCAGTTTCGGGTCTCCGTCAGTCTGGACGGTCCAGGTCGTGTAGAGCCCTCCTCCACTGATCGGGTTAGTGGTAATGGGGAACAGGCTGGCGGTAATGATCCCAAGATTGATGTCGACGTAGCAATCTGCCTGACTGGGCGCGCCTGTCTCGGTCGTAATGCTCGGAAGCAGAGCCATATTCGGAACGAACTTCTTCAGGCTCGGGACAGTCTTCAAAGGAAGATCCACAACAGAGTGCACATCCAGGTCCACGTTCAATCCCTGTGAAGCGGTCGCATTGACGACGGTCAGGCGGTAGCCGTCAAAGGGCATACCGCCACCACTACCCAGTGTTGGATCAAACGACAACCCTGCGTGCTGCAGAGCCGCGCTGATGTCCGAGCTTACTTCGAGATAGCAATGGTGCGCCGGCAGGTCCAGGCCTTGACGTTGACTTCGAAAGCCGTTGTTCGCATCGACCGCCACGACGCGGTGCTGGACACCTTCCGGCAGAAACGATGCCTCGGTCACGTGAATACACAGCCCTCGGAACGACATTACCAATTGACCCATGGATTCCTCCCTATTCGGTTCGATGAATGGTTGTGGTCAGTACGGCGAGATGGCGCCACGCGACGCCGGGATGCCGTAACTGCGTGAGTTGTACTTGCCGCAGTGCGGCGGGGGCGGCGATTCCACGCGCCAGTTGTTCGTGTAATGCCAGAAAGAGCGCCTGGGCGTCACGGTCGCCGATCGGCGCAAGCGTACCGACGACGTCGCCTGCACCCGCGGCGATGAACGCCCCCGCCAGACTCAAAGCCCGGCGATCGGGGTCGTGCGGGCGGCGCAGCGTGTTACACGCGGAGAGCACCACCACCGGAGACATGCCGTGCATGGCGGCGATGGTTCTCCAGGAGAGCGGGCCGCCTGCGACCGCGAGCGCATCATCGCCCGCCGGATCGCCCTCGGTATGACCGGCGATGTGCAGCACATCGGCCGCGGCAGCATTCTCCTCGACTGTCCGCGCGGTGACGTCGCCCGTCCTCTGGCCGCGTACGGCGGGATAGAGCCTGCCGATCTCCGTCACCTCGAGCTCCACTGCCGGCAGAGCGGCCGTGCCGGATGCCCGGCCGGACGGAAGACCAAGCGCCGCCACCGTCACGGGACGAACAGCCGGCGGTGCCACCCGCAAGGCCGTTGCGCTCGGCGCGATGGAGACCGTCATCCGTTCGACCAGGGCCCGCCCGGTCAGTCCGTCGCGGAGCGCGGAGAAAGGGACCTGATCGAGCGATCTGTCGGGAACGACGATCAATGCGTGCGCGTCTGCCAGTGCCGCGGCCGAAGGGCGGATCAACAGGTCATAGAGCGCGGCCGAAGACGCGTCATCGTCACGCGCCGCAAGCGCGGCAACCTCCTCGCGCGGAATGGCGTGCCGTGATGACACAACGCCGCGCTCCGTGACCGTCATGGAGACCACCTCGCGCGGCAGGACGACGATCGCGACGACCGTTGTGCCGCTCCCCACCAGCCGGCGGCGCAGTTCGTCGACCGACGCCGAGGCGGCGGGAACGCCGCGCATCCGCTCCGCATCCGCGTACGCCGAGGTCACGTCGCCGCGGTCGAGATCGCGCCGGATCGCTTCCTGGAACAGCGCGCTGCCGGCGTCGAGCACGTCGGCGCCGATGCCCGCGCCCCCAAGACCGGCCGGGTGCTGCTCGACTGCCAGCATTCCGGCGAAGAGGTCGCGCTCCGCCGCGGAGGCGTCGCCGATGCGCAGCGATGCCCGTGCACGGACAAGGTACGGCTCCGCGACGAGATTGGTCAGCCCGTTCCCGACGTAGAGATCGAGCGCACGCGAGGCGAGATCGCGTGAGCGGCGCGGATCGGAGTCGGCCAGTGCAACAGCCATCGCCATGTCGGCATCGGCCAGGTAGCGCGCGCGAAGCGATCCATCGGGAACGCGCAAGGCCACAGAGGTTGCCTCCCCGGCCGAGCGAATCGCCGCCGCCGCATCGGACGGTCCATCCAGGAGCGACTTTCGCACGAGCGTTTCCACCAGCAACTCGTCATTCGACATCGCCCTCTCGAGCGACTCGACGATACCGATCAGAGAGCGCGCCGTCTCCGGCTTTCGGACGCGCAGCGCCGTTGTGACCGCACCACCCACAGCCTGATCGAGCAAGTCGATCTGCCCCGCGGAGCTCAGCGCTTCGAATGCCCGGATGTGCGCGCGCCAAGCCTCGTCGGGCCTGCCGACCGCAGTCAGCGCATCGGCGAGCATCGTGCCGACCATCGCTTGATTTTCCGTCTCTCCCCCGCGTCGAAACAACGCCTCCGCCTCGACCAGGAGGCGCGCTGCGCCGTTCCAGTCGTCGTCGAACATCAGGCTTCGCGCCAACTCCCACCGCACCTGGCCCGCCTGCGAGAGATATCCAGGCCGGCCGTCGACCTCGGTGACAAGCGCGGCCAACTCCTGCCGCGACTGTACGACGTCGTTCTGCGCCAGCCGCGCGCCGGCGGCGTACGACCGGGCCGCCAGCGACATCGGGTCTCCGGCCTCCGCGAATTGCGCCGCGGCCAGCCGCAGATCGCGCTCCCCCTGGCCCTGTTCGCGGCGGCTGAACGCAATGCGGCCGCGTCGATAGGTAATGTGCGCGGCGGCGATACGCAAACGCTTCTGTGCATCCGCCGCGTCGATCACCTGCACGGCATCTCGCAGCAGCGACTCGCCGGAGATGGCGGCCAGCGCCGTACCGATGTTGCGGGAGACCGTAAGCCAGCGCGCCGCCTCGCCTGCGTCGCCTCGCATGAGCGCCTCGGCCCAGCGTCCGAGATACTCCGCTTCCCCGAAGGCCCGTGCGCGCTCGCGATGACGATCGACCAGCGTCCGCACGGCCTCCGCGTCGCCCGACGCTGCCGCGGCCTCGAGCCGTTGACGGTCGCTCTCGAATTTCGGGTTCTCACGTTCCGCGGCGAGCCGGCTGAGATGTTCGCGGGCCTCGTTCGCCCACAGCGACGACGGATCGACGTCGAGATACCGCTGCCACGCCACCCGCGCCTCGCCGCGAATGCCCAGGTGCTCGAGCACGAGAGCGCGGTTGAAGAGCGCCTCGCCCATCCGCGGATCGATCTGTAGCGCGCGGTTCGCCGAGGCCAGCGCTTCCGGGTACAGCGACGTACGGCCAGCCAGCGCGGCGGCGTATTGCGCGGCGGAGAGGTCGCTCCATACCCTGGCCTCGGACGGCGACCGCTTCGCCTCCTCGGTCAGCCGGGCGATCCCTTCCTCCGGTTTGTCGATCAGCACCAGGGCAATGCCAGCGGCCCGACGGGCATCCGGTGAGGTGTCCTGTTCCGCGCGCTCGATGGCGTTCGCCGCCGCTCCGGCTACCTTCAACTGCTCGGTATCGACGGCCGCGCGGTCCGCTCGTATCGCCCCTCGGTACGGCGCCCACGCGAACCCGCCCGTCAGGCGGGCCTCGACCGCACGCGCCGAGCGGGGCGACACCTCGACGAGCTCCTGCGTCGCATCGTGATGGCGAGCCCGCAGCACGATGACGGACGTGAGCGCAATCGCGAGCACCGCTGCCGCGGCGAGTAGCCACCGCTGCCAGCCGCCTCCGTAGACCGCGCCCTCCCGGTCTGCCTCGGCGTGGAACGTCTCATTTGCGGCATCGATCATCGGCATACACTCTTCACAAACGCTCGCGTGCTCGACCAGTACGTCGCTCTCTGCTTTCGACAGACGCCCTTCGACCCAGGCGGCCATCGTCTCGTCATCGGGGCATCGCGACACGGACTGGCTCATGGCGACTGCTCCTCGACATTGGGGTGTCCTGTCGCTCCCTTGGTCCGGTGCCTCTCACCGTTTTTCCAACCCTGACCGAAATTCATTTCGATCCGGTTCGACGCGCCGAGGAGATCGTCCGCTGCGGAGGGATCGATCCCGGCCTTCATGAGGATTTCGCGCAACCCCCCGAGCAGCGTCTCGAGCCGCCGATAAAGCGGGCGCTGGGGCACCTTTATGAGCCGCGCGATATCCGCGATCGTGAGCGACGATTCGAACCGGAGCCGTACCAACATCCGGTCCGGCGCGGGCCAGGCGGCCATCGTGTCGTGCAGCAGCGCCCCGGCGCGAAGTGACATGGCGCGCAATTCACGGTCGAGCGTGGCAGTGTCAGCACGGTCCGCGGCGGGCAGCGGAACCTCGTCATCTTCCGGAAGGGGAACCTCGCGCGGGCGCGGAGCCCGTTGAGGCAGTCGATCGGCGATGTCGACGACTTCATGCCTCGTGATCGAGGTGTCGACGGAGCGAAGGATCGGCATGGCCTCGTCGACGGAACGACGCTGGCGGCCGATGAGATCCTCGATGAGCACCGCTCGCTCGCCGAGCCGCTCCGCCTCGGGCGATGGCCGCCATCGCCCGTATGTTCGCTCCCGCTGGTCGCCCAGCTTGCGCCGGATGACGATCGTCAGATACGTCGCCAGCGACGACCGTCCCTCGTACCGGCGCAGGATCGCGTAGTCATTCTCCACCAGGGCCAGCTTGACGACCGAAGCGAAGTCGTCGACATCCCCGGCGGCCACACCTCCCCGCCGGCACACTTGCCGGACGACACGGTCAATCAGCTCGAGGTTGTCTTCGAGAACACGGCGCGGATCCATTTTGTGGGTGATTATGGAAGGGTGAGATTATACCGCCTCGGTCTGGTGCGGGAGACCATTCAAACGGGCTCTTGTAGAATCCATGCAACCGCCTTCCAACGAAGGAGAGACCATGCGCACTCACCACGGTCTTCGTTTGATTGTCGCGCTCGGATTGCTGGTCATCCTGACCGGCTCCACTTCGGTCCTTCGTGAACTGCCGAAGCTTGCGATCCAGAAATCACAACTGACGCTGCCGGGATCCGTCCCCTTTCGTCTGACTGCGACGGTTCGCAATCCGAAGGACCCAACAGATCAGGCGCACACCGCACGCATCGAGGAGCTCTGGGTATCGCCCCAGAAATGGCGGCGCAAGGTGACCACTCCCGGCTTCTCGCAACTGCTCATCGTGAATGGAGGGCGGGTTCACGAAGAGATCACGGGCGACTACTATCCGAACTGGTTGCGCACTCTGGTCAATGGCCTGTTCGATCCCGGTGCTCCTCTCGAGGGAGTCGACCTGACGACCTCTGACGACAATCCGGTGCACGATACCAAACAGGTTTGCCGCCGTTTTGCGACGGCGGTCGGGATCGATCCGGTCTCGAACGATGTGTTTTCGACCTACTGCTTCCTCTACGGCCTTCTCGACGGTGTCAACATTCCGGGGTATATCGTGAACTACAGGGACTACGCCCCGTTTTCCGGGAAGCAGGTGGCGCGCAAGGTTCAAGCGTACGTCGACCGGGAACTGGCGCCGGAGGCGCGCATCGTCGAGCTGAGCGTCCTGAAAGCGCCGGACGAGTCTCTCTTCACGATCACCGAGGTGCATCCGCTGTTGAAAACCGTCTTCGTCACCGAGCAGGATGCCCGAGCCCACATTCTCGACGCCGCTCCCATGGTCTGGCCGAAGATCCACGAAGGTCAGGCCGTGGGTCTGGCGAGCATTTATGTGTGCATCGACCGTGACGGAAAAGTACGCGAGACGCACAATCTCAACAACGACCATCCCGACGTCGCCGATTCTGCCCGCGAACAAGTGATGCACTGGAGGTTCCGGCAGTTCATGGCCGAAGGAGTCCCGGTTCAGGCGGAAACGATTCTGACGTGGGCGTATTCGACGGAACTGGAGTAGACGGCGCTTCGCGCGTTATCAGTTGTCGGTTGTCAGTTAAATTTCTGCAAGTGCCGGCACAGACAAGAGTGTCTGTGCCACATTAGTCCTGCTCTTTCTTGTTGGATTACCGGGTTGCCTCACCACTCGGCAGGCATCTGCACGAACGATCGATCGAGATCGCGTACCGAGGCCGACCCGAGCAGCTTCATCGTCCGGACGATGCCGGAGCGGAGAATGTCGATCGTCCGCGACACACCCTCCCCGCCCGCCGCGCCCAGGCCGTAGGCGTAGGCGCGTCCGATGAGAACCGCCTTCGCGCCGAGGCAAAGGGCTTTCACAACGTCGCTGCCGCGGCGAATGCCGCCGTCCAGCAGAACTTCCGCCTGACCATTGACCGCGGCGAGCACTTCCGGCAGCACGCGCAGCGTCGGAGCCACGCCATCGAGTTGCCGCCCGCCATGATTCGAGACCACCATCGCCTCTGCTCCCTGATCGATGGCGCGGCGGGCATCGTCCGCCGTGTGGACCCCTTTCACCACGATCGGACCCTGCCATGCCTCGCGGATCCACCGGAAATCGTCCCACGACACCATCGACTGCTCCAGGGCCGCGCCGACGTCCGCGTACGGCATGGGGCCGTCCTTCAGCACGACGTTCGGAAACTTCATCAAGCCGCCGTCGAGGAGAAACGCCGTAAGCCAGCGCGGGCGGGCCAGAAATTGGAAGGTGTAGGGAAACATCGTGAACGGCCCGCCGGAGACGAGCTCTTTCGTGCCGTTGCGCACATCCCGCTCCCGATTTCCGGCGACGGGCGTGTCGACGGTCACCACGAGCGCGGAACAGCCGGCTTTTTTCGCGCGCTCGATGCCGCCCATGGCCACATCGCGCCCTCCGATGAGATAGAGCTGGTACCACACCGGTCCGGGCGTGGCCGCCTTGACGTCGGCAACGGGACAACCCGCCAGTGTCGAGAGCGTATAGATCGTGCCGGCCTCCCCCGCCGCCCTCGCGGCTGCCTCTTCACCGCGCGGATAGAACAGGCGGGAGCTGCCGACGGGTGCGAGCAGAAACGGGAGCTCGAGGTGCTCGCCGAGGACGGTGGTCCGAAGGTCGACGCTGGCCGTGGCCACGGCCGAGCGAGGGCGGAGGATCACGTCGTCGAAGACGCGCGCGTTCTCGCGCATGGTCCACTCGGCATCCGCCCCGCCGTCGATATAGTCGAAGACGACTCGCGGAAGACGTTTCTTCGCCGCGACTCTGAGGTCGGCGATATTGACGATCATCATGCGTTCGTCATTCTAGTGGCGCGGTTGCTGAGTTGCTGGGTTGCTGGGCATCTGGGTAGTGCCCACCTCGTAACCCAGTAACTCAGCAACTCAGCAACTACCCCAACAACCTCCCTACAATATTCGCGCTCCCCATTCGTCTACAGCAGTGGATGAATGATCTGGCGAGCGTCACCGCGATGGCCGAGAACGACAGCCGAATCTCCGAGATCGTCGCGGCCGAGGGATCGAGGCTGCGCGCGTTCATCCGCCGGCGCGTCCCCGACACCTCGGACGTCGAGGACATCCTGCAGGAGGTCTTCTACAGGCTGGTCGAAGCCAATCGGCTGCTGATGCCGATCGAGCACGTCACCGGGTGGCTCTTTCGCGTGGCCCGCAACCGCATCACCGATCTTTTCCGGAAGAACGAGCCGGAGAGTTTCTCGGACGAGGGTGTGTATGGCGACGACGGCGAGATGCTGCAGATTGAGGATCTGCTGCCTTCGCCCGATGCAGGCCCCGATGCGCTCTACGTCCGCCACGTGCTGCTCGAGGAGGTGGAGCTCGCGCTGGCCGAGCTCCCCGACGAGCAGCGCGAGGTCTTCATCGCCCACGAGTTGGAGGGGCGCAGTTTCAAGGAGCTGTCCGCGAAAACCGGTGTGAACGTCAACACCCTGCTCTCGCGCAAACGCTACGCCGTGCTTCACCTGCGCGAACGGCTGCAGAGCATTTACGACGAATTCAGGAACGAGTAAGGAGCAACGATATGAGAAGGAAACGAATCCTGTGGATCCCTGCCGCAATCGCGGGGATGGTGCTTTTCGCCTTCATCGGCGGCGAAGTGGTCATGCGTCTCTGGAACTGGCTGCTGCCCGATCTGTTCGGTTTCAAACAGCTCACCTTCTGGCCCGCCCTCGGCCTGCTGGCCCTCTCCCGCATCCTCTTCGGCGGCTTCGGTATGCGCGGCGGCGGCATGAACCGCTCGATGTTCCGCCGCCGCATGGCCGAACGCTGGGAGCGCATGACCCCCGAGGAGCGCGAGAAGTTCTGCGGAGGGATGCACGGGCGGTGGGGGCGGGAGGTTCCGCAGGAGCCGAAGGCGGGGGGGTGAGCTCTGTCCGAGGATTTGGATGCCAACGCCGAGGAGGCCGGTGGCACACAGGCCAGGGGACAGGGCGATATCAGAGAGGCGACCCATATCGAGATCACAGCCCTATGGGGTCAAGATCAGGATCGATGGGGGTCAAGATCAGGATCGACCCACCTCAAGATCAGGATCGATGGGGTCAAGGTCAGGACTGCCACCTGTAGATGACAACCGATGGGGTCAAGGTCAGGATCGACCCACCTCAAGGCCACAACCCGATGGGGTCAAGGCCAGGATCGACCCACCTCAAGGCCACAACCCGATGGGGTCAAGGCCAGGATCGACCCACCTCAAGGTCACAACCCGATGGGGTCAAGGTCAGGATCGACCCACCTCAAGGTCACAACCCGATGGGGTCAAGGCCAGGATCGACCCACCTCAAGGTCACAACCCGATGGGGTCAAGGTCAGGATCGACCCACCTCAAGGTCACAACCCGATGGGGTCAAGGCCAGGATCGACCCACCTCAAGGTCACAACCGATGGGGTCAAGGTCAGGACCGACCCACCTCAAGGTCACAACCGATGGGGTCAAGGTCAGGACCGACCCACCTCAAGGTCACAACCGATGGGGTCAAGGTCAGGACTGCCACCTGTAGATGACAACCGACTCATGCCGCGACGGCGCCAGTCCATTGCTCATCGCCTGTGGCGGTCAGAATCTCGACAGTCCTTCAAGCCGCTGACCTTTTCGGGGAGCGCCTGTCCGTCGAGGCTCCAAGCCTGTCGCAGTTGGCTCTCCGCCCACCTCAACAGGCTCCCAGCCTCTTCGGGGAGGCTCCACACCCACCCCAACAGGCTCCACGCCTCTGCAAGCAGGCTCCACGCCCACTTCAACAGGCTCCAAGCCTCTAACAGCAGGCTCCACACCCACCTGAACAGGCTTCAGGCCTCTACCGGTAGGCTCCGCGCCCGACCCAGCAGGCATCAATGCAGGTGAACGAAGGCCCGAGCCTGTCAACTTGTCCTCGATTACCATTGCGGTTGAGGCGCGTCCTCCATGAGTACCGCACCCACCTCCTCGCCGATGTGGTGACTGGCAAGCTTCATGAGCGCGGCCCGCGCGCAAGTTACACTCCGCGCTCGACGAAACTGGCGATCCGGATGACACAGAAGCCGATGGAGCTTTGAACGATGTCTGAACCAATCAACCCGGTATTGATCCACCACCTGACGCCGAAGAGTTTTCTATCCTTCGGCCCCGAACATCCGGGCATTGGACTCAAGGCTCTGAACGTCTTCATCGGTCCCAATGGCAGTGGTAAATCCAACCTCATCGAAGCGATCAGCCTGATGCGCTCGGCCCCGAAAGACATGCGCGACGTGACGCGAAAGGGCGGCGGTGTGGCGGAATGGATATGGAAGGGCGGGTTGAAGGGCGCAGCCTCGGTTGATTGGGTCGTAAGAAATCCCAAAGGTCCCAAGCCCGTGCGGCATGCGATCGCGTTTCGCGCGGTGGCGCAGTCCTTCTCTCTGGATGACGAGCGGGTTGAGAACTCGGAAGTCCAATCCGGGCAGAAGGACGTCTACTTCTACTACCGATATCAACATGGCCACCCGATGGTGAACACCGCAGGCAACGGCCAGCGGCGCCTCGTACGCGAAACGATCGAGCCCGACCGCTCGATCCTTTCGCAGATACGCGACCCCGAGAATTATCCCGAACTATCCTGGCTCGCACAAAACTACGAACAGATACGAATCTATCGAGAATGGGCGTTCGGTCGGAATGCGGTGTTCCGCGAGCCGCAAAAGGCGGACATGCGGAACGATGCCCTGGAAGAGGATTTCTCAAACCTCGGACTTTTCCTGAACCGCGTGAAGACGCACTTCCCCGCGGCGAAGAAGGCAATTCTCGCGAACTTGATGGACCTCTATGACGGAATCGTCGACTTCGAGGTTTCGGTCGAAGGGAACACGGTTCAGGTGTTCTTCCACGAAGATGCGTATTCGATTCCCGCGACGCGCCTTTCCGACGGCACGCTGCGGTATCTCTGTCTTCTGGCGATCCTCTGCGATCCCGAACCGCCACCACTCATATGTATCGAGGAGCCGGAGCTGGGGCTGCATCCGGACATCATTCCAAAGGTGGCGGACCTTCTCCGGGCTGCCTCGAAAAGGACCCAGATCATCGTCACCACCCACTCAGACATCCTGGTGGATTCGATGACGGACACTCCTGATGCTGTGGTCGTGTGTTCCAAGCAGCACGGAGAAACGACGCTCGAGCGGTTGAACCCGGACGATCTCGCCGAATGGCTGGAGAAGTATCGCCTGGGCCAGCTTTGGACGAAAGGCGAGATCGGGGGGACCCGATGGTGAGCGCGCGCCTGTACATTGAAGGCGGTGAATCGAAGGAGGACCAGATTCGCTGCCGCGAAGGCTTTCGAAAGCTGCTCGAGAAAGCGGGCTTCTCAGGAAGGCTCCCGCGGCTAACCGCGTGCGGCGGGCGAAACTCGGCCTTCGATGATTTCAGAACCGCGTTCGCCAAGCGAAAGGAAGGCGACTACATCGCGATGTTGATCGACAGCGAAGATCCGCCGGGCGATATCGAACAGACTTGGAATCATCTGAACCAACGGGACGGATGGACCAGACCAGAGGCAGCGAACGATGAGCAAGTCCTCTTCATGACGACCTGCATGGAGACGTGGATCGTCGCGGACCGCGCGACACTGCGAGAGCACTACGGCAACCGCCTGCAGGAGAATGCTCTGCCTCCCCTGATCGACCTGGAGAAGCGCGATCGACACGAGGTGCATGACCAACTGCTGCACGCCTCGCGCAACTGCGCGAACGCCTACGCCAAAGGAAAGCGATCGTTCGAGGTGCTGGCGAAGCTGGACCCCGCCATCTTGAAACAATACCTGCCCAGCTTCGTGCGTGTGGATCGCATTCTGAAAGCGAATCTATGAGCCGTTTGAAGAACTCCCTCGCGCGGCCACCAACACGAGCGGGAAAGGCCTCGAAACGCTGCTGTTTCGTGGAGAACGATTCGGTCAAGCCCTTAGTCGGCGATATTCGAGCGACGAGAGAGTGTCACCACTGGTGACACAATCGCCATTCGGCGGGCGTATCCGCGCAGAAACTCTTCGCGCGCCTCGTCGTCCGCCGCGTTCTCGCTGAGACGGGTCGGCAGGGCGCGTGGAAACATCGACACCAAATTCGCCGTCAATTTGGTGTCGATGTCTACAGCCGGCCACTCTGCATACGTGTGGATCGCCGCCGAATCCGTCCCCTTGTGATCTGGAACACGGCAGGCCGGCGCTCCGCGACCGATTGTGGGCTCGTTCACCAGTCAATCGGCGCTTCCGGCAGCGCCCACTCTCACTCTCTCTTGAAGAAAGGAAGTCCCATGAAACGAGCCTTTGTCGCTCTTGCTGTACTCGTTGCGTTCGCCTCCATGCTGCTGCCGTCCACGGCCGCGGCGAGCGAGGCCTGGATCCTCGACATTCCGGTCCGCGGCATCCCGAATCAGGAATCGGGTATGGTGCGGGTCACTCTCGAGTTGAGCGCCGCTCCGGCCGGCTCGCAGCTCGTGGTCAGCGGCAGCACCACCCTCAACCTCGGCGACACCGTGGTCGTGGCCGGAGATACGGTGACCTACGAGGCGCTGACCGGCAACAACGTCCGCATCACCTACGTGCCGAAGTCGAACTTCGGGGCCGACTTCTGTTCGGGAACGTTCGCCGTCGAGAAGCAGATCAACATGCGATTCGTCGGCGCGCAGGACATCACCGCCTACCGGATGTCGACGTACGTCGTGGCCGCGCCGCTGGCGGAGTGCTCGCAGGTGTCGAAGCACACCGGCGACACACCGGCCAGCCTGATTCCGAACGACGATGGCGTGGCGCCGGCGCTCACGGCGACGTACAAGGGCCGCAACGACTTCGACGTCGCTCTCGTGCTCGACAAGTCGGGCAGCATGAACGACCTTCCCCCCGGCGCTCAGAGCGGACCGAAGAAGATCGACATCCTCAAGTCGGCAGTGCAGAACTTCGTCGGCCAGTGGGAGTTGCTCGATGCGCCGCCGGGAGGGGGACCGGAGTGGTCGGGCGATCGCATGGGGATGGTCTTCTTCGACTCCACCGCGCAGCCGCAGACGCTCGCCGGCGCCGATCCCCCGGCGAACTTTTTCCTGCAGCGCGGCGCAGCCAGCGCCTGGGACGCCATCATCACCCAGGCCAACGCCCTCGTTCCGGGCAGCTCGACCTCCATCGGCGCCGGCATCAACGAAGGAATGAGCCAGTGGAAGGCCGATCCAAAGAACGACCTCGACGTCGTCCTCATCACCGACGGCATGCAGAACACGGCACCGCTCATCACCCCCACCGGAACCGGTTTTCTCGGCCTGGCGCCTGTGGCCGGCCTGCCGCAGGAGCTGCGCAAGCGCTTCATCCCCATCCACACCATCGCCTTCGGAACGCCGGCACAGGTTGACGACACGCTGCTCCGCAACATCTCCTTCGAGACTTCGGGCCAGTCGTATCAGGCTGTTACCGCGAACACGATGTTCGACGTGTTCGGAATGACGCTGGTGGCCATCCTCAAGGGCAACACGGCCTCGATGGCGACGCGTGTGCTGGACACGCTGATCGGCACCGGTCCGAGCGCGGCCGTTCCTGTGACCGTCGATCGCTCGCCGCAACGCGTGGTCTTCACCGTGCAGTGGGCGCCGCCGGCGCGGCAGATGCTCGACCTCGACGTCTATCCGCCGGGCGCCAGCGTCCCGGCCATTCCGACGTCGTCGAAGAAGACGGCTCAGGCCTCGATCCAGGCCTTCGACATGGCTCGCGGATTCAAATCGGGCGCATGGAGCGTGCGTGTGCGGCGCGACCTCAAGAGCGCCGACGACGTGCCGTACCTTCTGAACGTGATGTTTCTGGAGAAGCATCTCGATTACCAGTTCTCGCTCGACAACCTCCATGCCGTGACGGGCGACCCGCTCGGCCTCCGCGTGCTGGTCGACTGGGACGGCAAGCCGCTGGCCGGCCTGCCGGCCGGGTCCATCAAGGTCCGCGTGCAACGCCAGCCCGACGGCATGGGCAACATCCTTCACGCGTCGCACGTCAAGACGCCGGGCGGCAATATCACCACGTCCACCGGCGACATCCTGACGCCGTACGACTACAAGATCGCGGCGCTCGGACAGCCGCTGATCGACAGCACCACGCCGAAGGACATCACCGTCATTCCGCTCACGGATCAGGGACGGGGATTCTATGGCGCGACGTTCCCCGACACCTTCATCCCCGGCACCTACGTCTTCGAGGCCGTGCTCGACTGGGATACGGCGCTGACCGGCCACGTGGTGCGCGAAGAGCGCCTCGAGGAGGACGTGAAGCCGCGCGCCGATTCGGCCGCCACCGTCACCACCCTGACCGGCGACGCGTTTGGCGTCTGGACGCTCACGGTCACCCCACGCGACCGCTTCGGCAACTACTTCGGACCGGGCTACGCACCGCTGGTGAAGGCGAACGTCCGCAGCGGCGGGAGATTGCGCAGCGCCACTCCCGCCGATCAGGACCAGCTCGGCACGTATACCTTCACCATCGCCGGATCGCCCGGCGTGACGCCGGCCGTCGACGTCATCGTCGACGGAGTGCTCCTGTCGGGAGGGCGATGATCGTTTGGCGCTATCCCTCTCCCCGCGTCGCGCGGGGAGAGGGAGCGAAACGCCGTTAGCCGCAATGACCTGAGCTTAAGCGGTTTGCGGTCGGAGCGCTGGCGTCTCGCCGGCTGGCCCGGCGCGCGTCCCGCCGCCGGGGTTACCGAGGATGTGGGAGTCTTGCCGGTTCGGGTGGGAGAGGTCGCGGACCAGCCGGCGAGACGTCAGTGCTCCGGACCACCGCCGCCCGGCAAGACTCCAGACATTCGCGGTAAACCGCGGCGGCGGGACGCACGCCGGGCCAGCCGGCGAGACGCCGGCGCTCCGGAAACCACCAGCGCTCCGGTCACTGCTTCCGCGTCGCCACCCAGGTCCCATCCGACCGTCCTTCCACGCGCATCCGTCCCTTACCGGAATCGCCGTCGATCCAGCCGGTGAGGAAGGCGGTGACGGGGCCGGGGGCACCTTGACGGCTTTCCTTTGGCCAGTCGCCGGTGAAGGAGAGCTCGATGTAGCCGTTGCGCCAGGTGCCGGTGATGGGGCGGTCGGCGCCGAGGGGGCCGGACCAGGTTCCGGTGACCTTGGTGCCGTCGCGGTGAAGGTCCATCGACGCGGGCATGCCGCCGGCGTCGCTGGCGTAGCGCATCTGCCATGAACCGGCGACGTCGGAGCCGTTCTTGACGCTCTGCGGCGCGGCAGGCGTGATCCGGACGTTGGAGAAATAGGCTTCCTCGTCGGTGTAGCTCCACAGCCCGATGGCGCCGTGCAGATCTTCGCCCTTGAGACCATCCACCACCAGGCTCGGTCTGGGCGATCCGTTCAGATAGAACTTCGCGGCGCGGGCTGATACCTCGATCCGGACCTTTGTCCACGTCTCCATCGCCAGCTCCGCGTGGGATTCATAGAGCGACGGCCACTCCCGGCGCAGGCGGTACCAGCCGAAACCCGGCTCCGCGACGTATTGGACGGAATGGTTCCGCTGCAACTGATCGGGGGCGTCCGCGTTTCCCGGGCGCACATAGAACAACTCGTAGTGCGATGCATCACGCCTGGCGCGGAAGGCGATCCCGACGAAACCCGGAAACCGGACACCCGGCGGCGTAGTGGCCTTCAGCGCGATGTCCGCCTCAATCACGCCGTCCTGGAAGTCCGTTCCGGGGAGGAGCGTGAGTGCCTCGTGGTCATCCCCTTCCACGGTGATCCGGATGCATTTGCGTCCTTTGTAGGTCACCGCTTCCGTCTTCGTTTTCGGCGAGGTCAGGCCGGACGTATCGGCAAGAGGAAAGGTCTGGACGTGCGGCGGGGTCTGTGCGAGGAGACCACCAGCCACCAATACGGTTACCGCGCTGTAGCTCAACCAACGTTGCATACCAGTGCTCAACGTAGAGCGTTCAGCAAGGTTGCTTGATTTTCAAAGGCTTTAACCACAGAGACACAGAGGACACAGAACAGAGGCCCCCCTACCCCGCCATCGCCTTGACCGCCGCGGTGAGCGGCGCGTAGAGGCGCTCGTGGTAGGCGAACGCTTCCTTGTAGATCTGCTGGAAGGCGCCGAGGTCTTTGGGGGAGATGACGAGGTTCACGCCGTAGAGGAAGGCGGCGTTGCCGTCGAGGGTGCGGAGGTTTTCGGAAAAGAGGATGAAGAAGGCCTTTCGCCGGTCGGTCGGCGTGAGAGAGATGATCGGGGCGAAATCGGCCAGGGGCGGCGGGGTGATCTGGGCGGGGTTGAGCATCACCACTGGCGGGTACTCCTGCATGAAGTAGTCGCGGGCCTGCGGCGGAGCGGCGATGACGACCGGCATGAAGCCGATCAGCTTCGCGGCCTGGCGCAAGGCGGGCGAATCGTTGCCGACGATCATCGCTTTGGCGCCGAAACCGTCATCCTCCTCGTGCACGGGAGCGTGCGTGTCCGAGGCGGCACCTGTCATCTCCAGCTTGCTGCGGTCGACAGGGAGCTTCGTACCGCAGACGGGACAGGGAACGAGGACCGGCTTCATCGGAAGCCTGGTCTCGTCGAGGGAGAGCGTTTTCTGGCAGGAGGTGCAGGTGATCTTCATCGCCTTACTCCAGCATCGACAACATCGATTCGTCGCCTGAGGGCACGGTCTCGGACTCGGATGCCTCGCCGAGGCGAAGGGCAAGGTTGGTCGGATTGGTGGCGTAGGCCAGCGCGATCTCGCGCGTGACCACGCGGGCAGTCCACAGTTTTTCGAGCTCGTCGTCGAAGGTCTGCATCCCGTCGACCGATCCATCGTGCATGGCATCGATCAGCGACCGTCCCTCGGCCTCGCCCTTGAGCACGTAGTCGCGCGTGCGCATCGTCGACTTCAGGATCTCCAGAGCAGCGATCCGTCCGCCGCCGATCTTCGGCAGCAGACGCTGCGACAGGACGTAGCGGAACGACTGCGCGAAACGCGTGCGCACCTGCGACTCCTGATCCTTCGGGAAGACGCCGACGATCCGGTCGATGGTCTTGGCGGCATCGATGGTGTGCAGCGTCGAGAGCACCAGGTGTCCCGTCTCCGCGGCCTCCATGGCGATCTCGATCGTCTCCACGTCGCGCATCTCGCCGATCAGGATCACCTTTGGCGCCTGGCGCAACGCCGCGCGCAACGCATGGGCGAAAGTCTTCGTGTCCGATCCCAGCTCGCGCTGGTTCACGGTCGCCTTGATGTGTTTGTGCATGTATTCGACCGGATCTTCGATGGTGATGATGTGGTAGGCGTAGTCGTGGTTGATCTTGTTGATCAGCGCGGCGAGCGTGGTGGACTTTCCCGACCCGGTCGGCCCGGTGACGAGCACGATGCCGTTCTTGAGCCGGCAGATGTTGGCCAGCTCCTGCGGCAGGTTCAGCGATTCCAGCGTCGGAACGCCCTCGGGGATGACGCGCAGGACGATGGCGTAGGTGCCGCGCTGCGAGAAGATGTTCACGCGGAAGCGCGTCTTCTGCGGAATCGAGTACGAGAGGTCGACCGATCCGTTGCTCAGCAAGGCGCGCGTCAGCTCGCGGTCGCCGCGCAGCATGTGCATGGCGATCATCTCAGTCTGGTAGGGAGTCAGACGCGGCAGGCCGGGGAAGTTGACCGGGACGAGCTGTCCGTCGACCTCCACCTGCGGCGGCCGTCCGACGGAGAAATTGAGATCGGAGACCCGGTCCGAGATTTTCAGCATCGCCTCGAGGATGGCGTCGAGATTGAAGTTTTTCATGGGTGGATTGAAGGTTGCTCAGTTGCTGGGTTGCTTGGTTGTTGACTGGGTCTCGCGGTCTCGGGGTTGCGGGGTCTCGCGGTGTTTTTGACTTCGACCGCCGCGAGACCTCGCAACCGCGCTACTTCGAAACCCAGCAACGCAGCAACTGAGCAACCCCGCCGACCGGTGTCCGACATTGTACGTCTCCCGCCAAGTACAATCCTCCCATGTCCATCATCGCCATCGATTACGGCGGCCGGCGCATCGGGGTGGCGGTGAGCGCGTCCGGAACCATCGCCACACCGCACTCGGTGGTGAAGAACGAGGGGGAGATCGTCGACAAACTGGCCGGCATCGCCCGTGAGCTCGATGCGGAAACGATCGTGGTCGGCGTTCCCAGGCGCGCGCACAGCGATACCGGCGAGCAGAAGTTCCGCGATTTTGCGGAGCGGCTGCGGCAGAAAACGTGCAAACGGGTGGTCCTCTGGGACGAGGCGCTGAGCACCACCGAGGCTTCCCGGCAATTGCGCGAGAGCGGAACGAACAGGCGGGACGCCCAGCGCGAAATCGACATGCACGCCGCCGCCGTCATTCTGCAGTCTTACCTCGACGACCTGGCCAGGAGGGCGTCATAGCCCGGCGCGCGCGCGGCCGCGGCGGCTGCCGCAAGCTGCTGCATTCGTTGATGACGATCGGCATCTTTGCCGTCATCCTCGGCGTCGGCGGCGGCTGGTTCTTCCTGCGGGCCATGCGCTCGCCGTACAAAAACTACACGCAGCCGTTCAAAGACGTCGAAGTCCATCACGGCCTCCGCACCTCAGCGATCCTCAAGCACCTCGAAGCCGAGGGGATCATCCGGGACGAATACTTCCCACTGGTCTACATGAAAATCGTCCGGCACAACGACAAGATCAAGGCCGGCATCTACGAGTTCTCCAAACCGATGACGGCGGAGGAAGTGCTCGACAAGTTGATCCGCGGGGACGTCATCGCCAAGAGCGTCACCATCCGCGAGGGGCTGGACCGCTTCGCCGCCGCACATATCTTCGTCCAGGAAGGGTTCGGCCGCGACGCGGAGTGGGACAAGCTCACCGCCGATCCGGAATTGATCCGCGACATCGCCCCCGAAGCCAAAACGCTGGAGGGATATCTCTTCCCCGACACGTATAAATTCAACCCCGGCACACCACCGCGGGCCATCATTCAGGCGATGGTGGCGAACTTCCGCAAGCACTTCGGCGGTGAGATGAACTACATCACCACCGGCCTGAATCTCCATCAGACCGTGACGCTGGCCTCGATCGTCGAGACCGAGGCGCGCATGCCGCAGGAACGGCCGCTGGTGGCGTCGGTGTACCTGAATCGTATCAACCGCAAGATGCTCCTCGGCGCCGACCCGACGGTGATCTATGCGTTGAAACTGGCCGGGCGCTGGGACGGCAACATCCGAAAGGCCGACCTGCAGATCGACTCCCCCTACAACACCTATCGTTTCCACGGCCTGCCGCCCGGTCCGATCGCCAATCCGGGCCTGGCCTCGCTGCAGGCCGCGGCGGCGCCGGCGAAGAGCGATTTCCTCTACTTCGTCGCCAAACACGACGGGACGCACGCCTTCGCCACGAACATCGCCGACCACGACCGGAACGTGCAGATCTGGCAGATTCAGTGGTATCGGGATCAACGTGCGGCGGCGAAAACACCTTAACCACAGAGGCACAGAGAACACAGAGAAAGTCTGTGTCCTCTAGCGTCTCCGTGTGAGAGATCAACAAATAACTACTGCCAATAACCTTTTGTGCTATCCTCCCCGCACCGCATACAAAACCTGGGGGTCCCGAGAGAGTATGTCTGCGAAAAACCGTCCGTATGAGCAGTTCGGTCCGTTCATCCTCTTCAAGAAGTTCGAGAGCGATGCTCTCGGTGATCTGTGGCGCGCGGGGCGCGTCGACGGCGGGCAGCTCGGTCCGATCGTGGCGGTCCGGCGCCTGTCGGGCGGCAATCGCGCGGCGCTCGTTCAAAGCGCCGCCGAGGCCAATCAGCTCGTACCGCTGTTGAGCGGAACGACCTTCGCGAAAGATCAGACCATCGACGTCGCCAACGGCATCCCCTACGTCGCGCACGAGTATTCGGGCGGACGCTCGCTGCGGCATATCGTCGATCGAGCCCGCGGCGGCGCGGGCGTTACCGCCAATCCGGTACCGATCGATCAGGCCATCGTCATCGCCGAAAAGATCGCGCTCTCTCTGTCGACGACGGCCGATCTCCGCTACCTCGGCAATCGCCTCGCGCACGGCGCGCTGATTCCGCAGTTCGTCTGGATCACGGATGAAGGCGAGATCCGCGTGGCCGGCCAGCAACTCGGAAAAGGTCTCATCGCCTCGATGTCCGATTCGAAAGTGGCCGCGGAGCTGGGCAGGTATTTCGCGGCGGAGTACCGTGCCTCGGCCGAGGTCTCGAAGACGACTGATGTCTACTCGCTCGGCGCGGTTCTCTACCTCCTGGTCACCGGCAACGAGCCGCCGGACGCGGTGACCGGCAGCGCCTTCGCCCAGACGATCCGCGCGGCGAAGACATTCGCCGGGCAACCGATCCCGGACGATATCCGCACCATCCTCGAGAAGTCGCTGGCCATCGATCCCAATGCCCGCTATGCAACGATCGGCGAAATGAAGCAGGTGCTCTCGTCGCTCGTGCACGGAGGGAACTACTCGGCATCGACGTTCAATCTCGCCTTCTACCTCAACAACCTGCTGAAGAAAGAGGTGGAAGGGGAATCGGTCGACCGCGAGCGGGAGTCAAAGGTCAATGTCGCGGCCTACGCGCCCGTGGCGGCTGCCGCCGCGGCCGAGGCGGCGCCGTCGTCATTCGACGAAGCACCGGTGAAGAACCGCGTGCCGCTGTATGCCGCGGCCGCCGTGGTCGTGCTCGCGGCCGGCGTGGGCGCGTTCTTCATGCTGAAGCCGAAACCGGCCGCACCGGTGCTGCACGCCGCCACTCCTCCGCCGAAGCCGAACGTCGTCATCTCCCATCCGGTCATCGCCGCCGCGCCGCAAACCAGCACGGCTCCCCTCGACCCCGCCGCACAGAAGAAGGCCTTCGAGGCCGCGGTCGAGCAGAAGATGCAGGAAGAGATGATGAAGCTGCAGGCGGACATGAACAAGAAGCTCAAGCAGGAGCAGTCGAAGAATGCCCCCGTGCAGACGGCCAGCCTGGTCACGCCGCCGCAACAGCAGCAGCAGATCGACGATCGCGGCTCCGCCGCCGCGCTCGACCAGCGGCGCGTGAGCTCGCGGCAGGAGAACCCGCCGCCGACTCAGACCGCGGCCCAGCAGGCGCCGGTCGTCACGCCACAGCCCCAGCCTGCCGTATCCGCGCCGGCGCTTACGCAACCCGCCGTCTCCACCATCCACGAGGGGGACGTCGTCGACGTCACGGAGCTGGATAAGTTGCCGCAGCCTCTCTCGGAGATCCACCCGTACTATCCGCCTCTTGCCGCGCAGCAGCGCGCGGAGGCGACGGTCATCCTCTCGGCGCTGATCTCGGAAAACGGCGACGTCGTCGACGTGAAGATTCTCCGCGGCGATCCCCGCTTCGGCTTCAACGATGCCGCGACGCGCGCGGTGAAAGCGGTGCGGTTTACGCCCGGGATCAAGGATGGAAAGCGCGTCAAGACGTGGCGCCCGCAGTCGATTACGTTCAAACGGTGAGTTCAAAAGGCTTTCACCACAGAGGCACAGAGGACACAGAGAAAACAAGGATGAAATCTGAAGGATGAACGATGAATATGCTGTTTGATTCATCCTTCAGATTCCATCCTTGTTTTCTCTGTGATCTCTGTGCCTCTGTGGTTGAACGCTTTTTTTCTAGTCGCCAGTCTCCTTCCAGAGAATCCGATGCAACGCCAGGCCGAGGTCGCGGGGGTCGTTGCTGCGGTGGAGGCGCGAGAAATTGACGGCGTGGTCGACTGAGAGCATCAGGTCGTCCGGCACTCCATTCCGCGACACGACGACGTACGATCGCTCCACGTTGGCCTTCCTAGGAACGAAGCGATCGACGACGACGCCGTCGAGCGTGACCGTCACCGTAGGCGGGGGCTCGGCATCGAGAGGAAACTGCATGGTCAGGCCGAGCTGCGCGCGATGGCCGAGCGGTGCCAGCAGCATATGGCCCTGGCCCGCCATCCATCGCCAGTGGTCTCCGTTGTCGTCCTCCTCGTCGCCGTACCAGCCGTCGCCGAATTTGATCCAGCCGGCGATCGGGACCACCGAGGCCTCGAAATAGCGGCGATTGAAGAGCGCCCACAGACGCTCGCGCCGACGGCGGAAATTGATCGCCTGCGCGGAGGAGCTGGCGGCGTCGGCCACGTACACGGCGCTCCTGTCAGCCGGTGCCTTGGATGGATCGAAGTGATCCTCGGCGGGGATGATCGTGTAATCGGCGAGGAAGTAGGCCACGAACGGCTCCAGCCCTCCGGCCGCGTAGACCTTCGACCCCCGAGGGACGTTCTGCCGGATCCAGCGCATCGCCAGCACCGGCGGCGAGTCGGTCTTTCGCACCACGCGCAGGCCGGGCCAGACCCAGACGACGTAGCGGCCGATGATGACGGCGGCCAGGATCGCCTGCAACGACGCCGCGAGCCGCTCCCTAGGGCGCGCCCGCACGCGCGCGGCGATGAATGTCGCAGCGACGTCCAACCCGTCCGCCGCGAGCAGAACGTTTGCGGCGATATACGCGAGCGAGAGACGGCTGATGCCGGTCGGACTCAGTAGAAACCACGCCAGCAGAAAACCGGGCTCGAAGGTGAGGACGACATCGAGCTGAGAACGCCGCGGACGCAGGAAGGCCAGCAGCGTGAAGAAGAACATCAGCGTCGACGCCGCCCGCGACTCGAACGGATCGAAGAGAAAATCCTGCAGGAGGAACCGCATCGGCGTCCTCGTCGGATTCAGCGCGCCGTCGACGGTGGCGACATAGTGCTGATGCCACTTCGTGGCGAAGATGTATTCGTCGATCCCGGTCAGCTTCGCGGCGATGCCGTAGCCGGTGACGACGAGGACGACGATCAGCGCCGTTCCGGCGATCACCTCGCCGCCGCGCCGCGCGCGCAACCGCCGCCACGACGCGACGATCCATGGCCAGGCCATCAACACGTTCTGCGCGCGCACCAGCATCGTGGCGGCGAAGAAGATGCATCCGGCGATGTAGGTGCCGCGCCGCCGGTCATCGCGCAGCAGCAGCGCCGCTCCCGCCAGCGCGGTCACGAGCGCGAGCTCGTCGGTGAAGCCGGTCCCGCCCCAGTACCAGACGTTGGGCAGAAAACAGAAGAGCAGCGCGGCGACGATGCACGTCCGGAATCGGTATCGCAGTGACCGCGCCAGTGCGAAGAGCGCCGGGAAGAGGAAGAGCGAAGCCAGGATGCTGATGCCGCGCAATGCATGAAAGTCGTCATGCACCACGGCGCGGGCAACCTTCGCCAATGCGAAGAACAGCGGGAACCCGGGAGGGTGCGGATGATGATGCGCGACGTCGTAATGATGCAGAGCGGTGACGAAAAGCGCCTCGTCCCAATCCCACATCGAATGGGAGACCGCCAGCAGACGCGTCAGTGCGACCACGAGCGCCAGGGCGGTGACGATCATCCGCTGGCGGGAGGTCAGCGGCTCGACGGCGCCGCCGTTGACTGCATCCTGCCCGCTGCCGGCGTCCGTCAAGCGGCACCATTCTCGCAAAATTCGCGCGCAACATGCCGACCAAGGGGGTCCGACGACGGTGGTACCTCGATCTTCACGGTATCCGTCGCGAGGGAACCAAGGAATCCGGCTTCACCTATCGCAGCGCCCTCGGCACACCGGTCGACGACGACAAGACGCTGGCGCGCATCCGCAAGCTGCGCATCCCGCCGGCATGGCGGGACGTCCGTATCGCCCGCGGCGACGCGGCGCCGCTCCAGGCCGTCGGCGTCGACAGCAAAGGACGTACGCAGTATCTCTACCATTGGCGATTCCGGGCGCAGCGGGAGGAAGAGAAGTTCCGGCGGGTGGTCGAGTTCGGCGAGTCGCTCCCCGCGCTGCGCCGCCGCGTCCGCGCCGATCTGAAGCGCTCGGACCTGGAGCGCGAGCTTGTGCTCGCCGCCATCGTGCGCCTGATCGATCAGGGATTCTTCCGCGTAGGCAACGAGAAGAGCGCGCAGTCGGAGGCGACCTACGGGCTGACGACCATCCGCGCCAAGCACGTGAAGGTCGAAGGATCGGTGCTGCAGTTCGATTACGTCGGCAAGTGGCGCAAGGCGCAGACGCGGGCCATCGACGACGCGGAGGTCGCCGCGATCGTGCAGCGGCTGAAGGCGCTCCGAGAGCCGGAGCTCTTTGCATTCATCGACAACGGCAAGGTCCGCAATGTGAAGGACCGCCATGTGAACGACTACATCCAGTCGATCATCAGCAAAAACTTCACGGCGAAAGATTTCCGTACCTGGGCCGGCACTCTCCTCTGCTCCATCGCCCTCGGCATGACCGGCCAGGGATCGAGCAAGACGGAGCGAAAACGCAAGGTCAAGATGGCCGTCGTGGCCACCGCCGAACAACTCGGAAACACCCCCGCGGTCTGCCGCTCGTCGTACATCTGCCCGCGCCTGATCGAGGAGTACATGGAAGGAAAGCCGTTCGAGATGCTGCGCAAGCAGCACAAAGGCTCGCCGGTAGTTCGGGTTGGGTTGTCGATCGAGGAACGGGCCCTGCTGAAGTTTCTTCGCGAGACGATCGCGGATCGGAGGCGGAGGCCGCGCGCGGCGTGATGCGCGGTCTCGCGGTCTCGCGGTTGCGGAGTCTCGCGGTGACAGTGCAATCGGTCAGCGCTCTCGAGTCCAGACACCGCGCATACGCGGTTGCGGAGTCTCGCGGTTGCGAGGTCTCGCGGTGACTGTGCAATCGGTCAGTGTCCTTGATTTCAGACACCGCGAGACCGCGCAACTTCGAGACCCCGAGACCCAAACCGTTATCTGCAATAATGTGGCGTATCACTTGCTTATTGTGAGCAACAGGATGATCACAAATAACCGTCTACTCCCTCTCATGGCGCTGGTCGCGCTTGCCATCGCCGCGCCTGCGGCTCAGGCCGCCGTGGCGCAGGCGGCCAGCTTCGACGAGAAGGTCGACCACGCCGCCGCCATCATCCTCGGCAAGTGCGTCAAGACGGAAGCTCGCTACGACCCCACCGGCCGCTGGATCGTGACCTACGCGACCTTTGACGTCGAGCAGTCGATGAAGGGAGACGCCGCGGCCCAGGTCACCATCGTCACCCCCGGCGGCAGCGTGAATGGCATCCATCAGGAGACCATCGGCGTCCCGGTGTTCAACGTCGGCGACGAGCACGTGGTCTTCCTCCGCAACACGCGCGTCGGCCTGACGCCGCTCTACTTCGACCAGGGAACGTACAACGTCGCCGCCGGCGATCACGGAGAGAAGCTGATCGTGCCGATGTCGTCGAATGTCGTGCACATCGACACGCAGCGCGGCATGGCCGTCGCTCCCGCGGACGATCCGAAAACGTTGGCTGTATTCAAGAGCGCCGTGTCCGAGTCGATGCGCGGCAGCGCGGCGAGAATGCGGATGAGCGCCATGCCGCCTTCCAAGGCCAAGCCTCAGGAATCAGTCTGGTCGACGCTGGCCAGAAACAAGTTACTCATCGTGCTGGCCTTCGTCGGAATCGCCCTTGCCGCGTGGCAGGTGCTGCGCCGCAGGTAAATAGAACGCCGGCCTACGCCGTCTTCCGCAACCCCTCATCGGGGCAATAGAAATCGCGGCGGCGGTCGAGGTCGCGCATCACGTTCTTCTTGAACTGGTCGGCGCCGCCGTTGCGCATCATCTCTTCGATGTAGGAGGCGATGTCGAGGATCTCCAGGCGCAGACGGACCGTCTTGAAGATGCGCGGCAGGCCGCCGGGGTGCTGGACGTGATGCAGTCCGCCACTGTAAGCGACCAGCATCCTCCCCTGTTTCATGGCCAGGAGGATGTCGGCAATACCGCCGCGGACGCTCATCGCATTGCCGTGCAGATCGAGGCCGTTGGCGCGCTTCATCCGCCCCTCGGGCAGGATGATGACCATCGAATTCGGGTCGATCTTATTCAGCAGCTTGAACCAGGTGTGGTCGCGCTCGCGGGTGATGGCCACGACGTGATGAGCGACGAACTTGAAGATCATGCCGACGAGCGGCCGCCCCGTGGTCTTGTCCGCCGCCGGGACGACGCCGTGCGCGGCAAGCCGCCAGACGAAGTGATTGGGAACACCGCCGAGGAATACAGGCTCGAAGAGGCTGGTGTGATTCAGAAAGGCCACCAGCCGGATCTGATGCCAGGGCTTTGGCAGAACGTCGCCGACCCAGCCGACGTCGTAGCGATAGAAGATCCTGCTCACGTACTTCAGCGTGAGCAACATCGAGCAAACCATCAGGCTTCGCAGCAGTGACACCTGGCGAAGGTTAGCGAGGGCGCGCCGCGCCGTCAACGAAGCAGCGCGCGGAAACGCGGTGCTCCTTCTCTGGCGTCTAAAGGAACTCGCCAGTTTCACAGCCGACGAGCCCCTCTGGTCTTGCGCGATTACTGCCGAGGGCCAACAGGTATCGCCGGCGACACGTCGGGCCGGGTCCACTTCCTGCTAGTCGAAAGGTCGTCTACGGCGTCATGAGCGCGCCGCTTCAGTCCTCGCGCTGATTCGCGGCACGGATCGCAATCTCCCCTTCCAGCGGAACTGCGCCTTGACCAGGCGGTCATCTCGACGTCTCGCATTCGCCGCCGAAGGCGGCGGTCTGAATTCACGATACCGCTCCACGCCGGACAGGAGACCTCGCAGGAGCCAACCTTCACCTCTTCTGCTGCCCCTTCGGAATCCACCAATCGAGCTCGCCGGGGTACCAGAGGTAGAAGCCCCATCCCTTGCTCTCTTTCACGTTCTTCACCCGCTTGGCGATGGCCCACTTCGTCGAGACCTGCACAGTCCAGGTGTACGGCTGATCGTCGGCCAGGAGGGCGTGGAGTTGGCGATAGATGGCCACGCGCTTGGAGTGGTCGAGCTCGTGGCGGCCCTGGTCGATGAGGGCGTCGGCGGCCGGGTTCTTGTAGAAGACGAGGTTCTGGCCGGCCGGAGGGAACTGCGAGGAGTGGAACAGCGCCCGCGGATCGGGATCGGGATCGAGATCCCACGCCAGATATGAGGTCTGGTAGTTGCCGTGCAGCACGCGATCGAAGAAGGCGCTCGGATCGAGGGTGGTGATCTTCAGGTCGACGCCGACGTTCTTCAGCCAGGACTGGTAGAGCTGTGCTTGCAGCATCGAGGTGTTGTTGCCCGCTCCGACGACCATCTCCAGCGCGAACGGCTTGCCGTTCTTGTCGAGAATGCCGTCGCCGTTCGTATCCGTCCAGCCGAGGGAATTGAGGATTCGCTTCGCCTCGTCGGGGTCATACCGGATCACCGGAACCTCGGGGTTGTACGACCATTGATCGGGTGTGAACGGGCCATTCATCGCCCGCGCCGTACCGTGGTAGATGTCGTTGATCACCGACTGCATATCGACGCACATCGCCAGCGCCCGCCGGACCCGCTTGTCCGAGAGCATCGGATCGCGCGTGTTCCAGGGGATGTAGTTGTAGGCGAGCATGTAAAAACGGCGGAAGTCCATCGTCTTCAGCAGATCGGGGCTGCGACTCTCCCTCACCCAGACGTCGGAGCTGATCATCGTCTCGTCGACATCGCCTCGTTTGATGGCCTGCCAGGCGGTGTTGTCGTCGCTGATGACCTTGAAGAGGATGGTCTGGATGTGGGGACGGACTCCCCAGAAATCGGCGCGGCGCTCGAGGACGATTTCTTTTCCCGGAACGCGGCGGACGAGTTTGTACGGTCCGGCACCGACCGCGGTCGCGGTGTAGCCGGTCTTGAAGTCACCCTGCGAATAGACGTGCTGCGGGATCGGATGCACCACCGCAAACGATACGAGCTGCGGCGCCAGCACGTCCTTGAATGCCACCACGACGGTGTTGTGCGCGTCGTCGGCGTGTGAATTCGCCTCGTCGAAGAGCTCGAATTGCCCGGCGAACTGCGTCGACTCCGACTTCGGATCGGCGATCTTGCTGATGGTGAACAGGACGTCGCTGGCCCGCACCGGCGTCCCATCCGAGAAGGTCGCCTTCGGGTTCAGATGGAACGTGTAGCGCTTCCCGTCCGGCGAGATCTCGTACTTGTCGGTCAGCGAACCCGTGGTGGTCGGCAGGAGATTGGCGTCGAGTTGCAGCAGCGGCGTGAAGAGATACGAGGCCACCCAGTGCTCGTACCGGCTGTTGATGAGCACGGGATTGAGCGTGTTGACGTCGCTCGGCAGCCGCCGGATGAGCGTGCCGCCGTCCTGCGGCGTGTTCTCATCCTCTGCGACCGGCTGAGGCTGGACCGGCTTCTCCTTCGAGCAGGCGCCGAGGAGAAGCAGGCTGAGTGCGAAGGCAATGCGGATACGGTTCACGCCGCTGATTATAGGTGCACGGCAAGTGAAGAGGGCCGCCGCCCTGCCGAAGCGAGGGTTTTGCGCCGGCTTTACTCGCGGCCCCGAGCGGCAACACGAACGTGCTGAGGAGCATTCGGAGGGCGATTGACCAGACGGTCCTCGTGTTGCTCCTCTTCTTTGGCGAGAAAGTCACACAAGGCGTTCACGTCGTTGCCGAAGCGCTCGGCCAGTTCCCGCCTTACCGCGCGGATTTCGGCGACCACTGGATCATCGACGGTGCGTTTCATGACGTAAGCAGTTCCTCGGGTGTACAAACGATCGGCGGTTCATAACCGTTTTCACGGCAGGCAGCATTCACGACCTTCAGAACCACGCCGTTCGCGATATGAGTACAGTTCCACGTTACCAGAAAATCCATGCCGTTGACCGCTGCAAGCGCAACATGCAGCGCGTCGGGAGCGGCCTTGTCTGGAAGTGTCGTAGCTCGGAAGACACGATCCGCGAGGAGGCGCGCCTCGTCAGTGATTCGAAGAACCGGCAAGCCTCGAACGAAGGCGCGCCTGGACTCCGCAGCGCTCGGATCGCCACGGCCTATCTCAAACATGACCAGCTCAGAAACGTAGAGATCGAAGTTGTGTCTCTGCTGATCCCACCACTGTTGTGTCAGTTGTTGATGGGCCAGGGTAACGATGTCCCGGCTTGGTCGCGCGGTCAGATAGCTGATCACGTTGCTGTCGAGATACGTAGCCGGCGGCACGCGCGTACGTTAACTCAATATCGGAGCACCTGTCTCACGGCAACGTAATCGACTCCGTGGCCACGTTGTAGAACGCGTCGACGGCGCGGACGATGACGAACTTGCCGGCCAGGGCGCTGCGCTTCAGGCGGTACGTTTCGCTCGGCGAGTCGCTGATACCGTCGACGGGGGTGATGCGGATCCACTTCTGCGCGTCGGCGGAGTATTCGACTTTGCCGATGGGCGAGAGCTTGTCGTTGATCCGGATGACCACGTCCTCCCCCTCGGGAGTGAAGGTGATCACCGGCGGCGTGTTGTCGACCGTGAAATCGATCCCTTCCTTGGTATCGGTCAGCGGTGCGTCAGGATTGTCCTGGCCATCGGTTACGGAGAGACGCAGCTCGTAGGCGCCGTCGGGGAGCTGCGACGTATCGAAGTTCATCGACGTCTCGTCGACGTTCTCGCGCAGGCGGAGCCACTTGCCGCTTCCTTTGAGACGAAACGACAGCGTGTAGCGCAGCGAGTCGCCGTTGTCATCGTGGGCACGCCAGGTCACCGTGCGGAAGCCCTTGCGGTACACCTTCTTGCCGCTCTCGTTCTTGTCGCGCGGCGTATCGAGGCTGGTGAAGATCCCGTACTCGTCGGGATTCGTCGCCTCCACCACCTGCGGCGATTGCGGGTAGCTCCCGGTGATGTAGACCACCGCCGGGTCCTGGACCACGACGTTGTCGATCGACGGCGCGACGTTGCGGTTGATGAAAGCCACTGTCACGGTATCGACGGAGATATTCGCCGCCGGCTTCGGCATGGTCAGCTTCCACTGGACGTACTTTCCGGGAGGGGCATCGATCTGGCCGCTGACCGCGGTCGAGGCCGCGCTCCACGGACTCCACGTGGCGTCGGGCGTCCGGGTGTTGCCCGAGCGAAAGGCGATGGCGAGATGACCGTCGCCGACGTTCGATCCCTCGATGCGGTAGTTTCCGAAGCGGGAGAAGCGCTCCACATCCTTCGCGGCGGAGCGGAACTCCGCCTTCGATGACGGACCGGCCTCCATGCGATAGACGGCGCCGCTGTTCGTGGTCGTGATCAGCGTCTCACTGCCAACCGTCGAGATGGATACGACCTGCTTCTCCGGCACGCTTCCGACGAGAGCGACCTCGCCTTCCTTCAACTCGTAGATGCGGCCCTGCGGCCCTGTAGCCAGAAGGATCGATCCGTTCGGGCCGCCGGTGATGCCGTAGGCCATCTCGTGCTCGAACTTGCGGACGATTTCGACGAAGCCGTCGGGATTGATCCGGTAGATCTCGCCGCTGCCGCCGCCCGAGGCGCTCGACGCCGCGCCCGTGCTGTCGTCGAAGGAGATGCTGACCTCGACGTTGCCGGCCGACTCCTCTTTCTTCTGTTCGCCGCCCGAGGCGCTGGCAGACGTCGAGGCGGTACCGGTCTGGCCTGCTGTTTTCGGCTGCGTGGTCTTGGCCGGCGCGGTCGACGGCAGGACATTGCTCGCCGCCGAGGCCCAGCCGATGCCGTTGGCATCGACGTAGATGGAGGAGATCTCCGACAGCGCTGAGTCGTAGAGCGCGTGCGCCGCGCCGTCGGGGCGGATCTCGTAGATGCGCCCCTTCGCCGAGCCGCCGGCGAGGATCGTTCCGTCTTTCTTCACCGCCAGAGCGCGGAGATGCGTCTCCGGCGAGTCGAAGAGAACCTTCCCCTCCCCTTTCGGCGTGACGCGGAAAAGCTTTCCGTCGACGCCGGTGGCGATGGCCAGGTCGCCGTTCGGCAGAAACTCCATCGCCCAGATGTAGGCCTGCTTCGGATCGTAGAAGACCGTTCCCTTGCCGTCATTCGGATCGATGCGGTAGACCTTGCCGTTTGGCGACGTACCGGCGTAAAGCACGCCGTCGTGAAAGGCCACGGCGTAGATCTCCGGCTCGGAGGCGGTGTAGATCGCTTTCAGCTCGGTGCCGCGCAGGCGGTAGACCTTCCCCTGGTTTCCGGTACCGAAGAAGTGGTCGCCGTTCGGCGCCGCCACCTGGGCCAGCACGAACGGGTCGGTGAACGTTCCGATCTTTTTCAGCGATGGGCCCGGCCGCAGCTCGCCGCGCGAGGTGACCGCGAAGCCGTCGATGTCCCCGGAGAGAAAGTCTTCGGCGTTCCGGACGCGCCAGAACTGCGGCGCGACGGCGAAGGCACTAGTTGAAAGAAAAACGGTTACTGCGAGAACAAGGCCTCGGCGCATTGTGCTGGTAATCCTTTCGCTATCGGGAGTGCGCCGATCAACTGGCCGGCTTGACGTCGAGATCGATCTTCACGACGCCGTCGACGATATAGCCGAGCGGGTGCGCGATGTGTTGCGAGGCATGGTAGCGGACCGGCGCCTGCGGCCCGTTGGAGGTGTCGCTGCTGACGATGGCGCGCATCGTCGGCGGAAGGTTGGGCAGGTAGACGCCGGCGGTGACCGCGCCGTCGGTCGGCTCGTACAGGCCGAGCGTCAGCTCGGTCGACGGACGGAGCCGCTTGAGGACGCCGATGACCTGATCGAGGCTTCGCGGATCCGGCGGAACGAGCAGGAAGTCGACCTGATTGAGCACCGAGCCGCTGCCGACCAGCAGATAAGCGGTGCCGGCGGGCTGATCGTCGGGGATGGTCACGTCGAACGTGTCGACGAAGGCCTCGCCGCGGTACGGCTTCAGAACCGCCCGGACTTTCACCACGTCTCCGGCATGAACGCGGCCCTTGTCCGGCATCTCCAGCGATGCCTCGACCACCTTGGCGATCTTGAGGTCGTCGGTATGCTGGAAGTGGATCTTGACCGACTCGATGTCGGCGGCGTGGAACTCATTCGACATCACGTAGCCGGCCACGACGGCCAGATATGACGGAATGGCCTGGCGGGCCTGCGCGCCGGCCCACCCCTCGCGCAAGACGATCGGCTCGGGGTAGCCCTTCAGCTTGATCTCCGACTCCAGCATCACCGTCCGTTCGCCGGCGGCGCGCTGGGAGTTGGCGACCACCGTGTCGGCGGCCATGGCCAGGATCAGCGGCGTGAGCTGCGAATGGCGCAGGACGTCGACGTGATACTTCTGCGCCGGCCCGGAGCCTTCCACCTCGAGGTCGACCGGGATCATGTCGGCCTTCTCCCCCATCACGCCCATGATGCCGACCGCGCGGTCCTGCCGGAATGCGCCGACGACGGCGCCGGTGTTGGCGAACTTGAACGAGCTGGCCAGGCTGGGCAGCACGCCGACGATCTCCGACTTCGCCATCGGGAAGGCCACCTGCCCCATGTCGAGGAAGGGATGCCCGAAGGCGTAGACGTGGTCGCCGTCGATGTAGGTCACCGTACCGGTGGCGGCGACGTTGAAGTCGCCGCGCAGCAGGACGGCGCCGATGGCGTCGCCCGCCGCGAACGCTTTCGATGAAGGGGTGCTGTTGGTGGCCGACGTCGACGATGCGCCGGCCGGAACAGGCATGAAGCCGAGCGGATCGAGGTACTTGCCGAAGCGTCCCAGCGTGTCGGGGGAGAAGCTCGACATCGAGAGCGGCACGGCGATCGGCTTGGCGCCGGCGATGGTCGAGGCCGGCGAAGCGCCCGTCAGGCTGCTCATCATCGATTCGAATTTCTCGGCCGTCTTGTGCTGGATCATCGCCTGCAGAAACTCGGCGCCGCTCATGCGCGGCGTGGCCGCGACCAGCGCGCCGGCGGGTCCGCCGTCGACCTGGGCGATCTTCAGCATTTCGTCGATCGGGGTGATCCCGGCGATCGCCTCTTTCGCAAATTGCCACGAGTACGCCAGCGCACCGATGACCTTGCCGTCGATGTAGATCGGCGAGCCGCTCATCCCGGCGATGACGCCGGCCCGGTCGACCACCGGTCCGGAGACTTTGGCCAGGATCAGGTCCTGCCCCGGCCCGATGTTCTGGAGAACGCCGGTGATCTCGACGTCGAAGCGCTCGAGCCTGGTGCCATCGAACACCGTCTCCCCGTAACCATGCATCCCTTTACGGACCTGCGAGAACGGCATGGTTGTGATGGAAGCGGAGGCAGCCGTAGTCAGACCGGCAACGATGGCGAGGGAAAGGGCAAGGATGGTTCGCTGCACGCGGGATGAAACAGCGGGGGATTGCACGTATTTCTGCGCGGAGCGGGTTGTCGGTTTTGTGTCGGAGCGCTTGCGTCTCGCCGGCTGGCTCGGCGGCGTCTCGCCGCTGAGGAGGTTACCAACGGTATCGGGTCTCGCCACACCGGAGGCGAGACGCCTCCGGGCCAGCCGGCGAGACGCCAGCGCTCCGTCGCGCTTCGCGCCGTCAATCCGGTATCCAGCACGTAACCACCATCCCTCCCCCCTCCCGCCGCGCCAGCCGGACATTTCCTCCGTGCGCGTCGATGATCTCGCCGGCCAGGGCCAGGCCGAGGCCGGTGCCGCCGGGTTTGGTGGAGTAGAACGGGAGGAGGGCGTGGCGCAGCGTCTCGTCGTCCATCCCCTGACCGCGGTCTTCGACGATCAGCGCGCTGCCGCCGTCGCGGCGGACAACGCGTACAACGATCTCCTCCTCGGCGCTCCCCGCTTCGAGGGCGTTCTTCACCAGGTTGATGAGCACCTGCTCGATCTGGCCGCGGTCGATCATCGCCTCATGCTGCGGCGGTGTCTCGACGGCGAACGGCACGATGCGCTGTACGGCGGCCAGCAGGTCGCTCCAGGCCACGCACTCGCGGCGCGGCTTCGGCAGGCGCGCCAGATGGGCGTAGCCGTCGATGAACTGCTGGAGCGACGCCAGCCGCTCCTCGATCGCCGCATTGATCTCCGCCAGCCGCCCGTCATCGTCCATGCGCGCGCGGACCACGCCGGCGGAATGAAACAGCGAGTGGATCGGTGCCAGCGAATTGTTCAGCTCGTGATTGACCACGCGGATGGCCCGTTTCCAGATATCGAGCTCCTGCCGCCGCAGATCCTGCGTCAGCCGTGCGATGAGAAGGAGTACGTGCTCGCGCGTGTTGAGATAGAAGGTCCGCCGCGTCAGCTGAAACGTCTCCCCGCCGACGGTGAAGATCGCGCTCTCGCCCGACTGAAGTGCCTCGGCCAATGCCGGAACCTCTTCCGCGATCTCGTCGAACCTTCGCCCTTCGATCCTCTCCCCTCCCCCGAACAGATCGCGCGCGGCCCGGTTGACGAAGACGATCCGCCCGCGGTCGCTGGTCAGAATCGTCGCCAGCGGCGACGCCTGCAGCACCGTCTCGAACAACAGCTCCCGCTGCACCGACTCGTTCCGCTGATCGCGCAGGACGTCTCCGATGTCGTTGTAGACGGCTACCAGATCAGTGATCTCGTCGCTGCCGGTGACGTGGAGACGCAGGCTGAAATCATCGTCGGCAAAGCCGCGCACGCCGTCGACGAGAGCGCCGAGGTTGCGGCGGATACGGCGGAGGGGGGCGCGCATGGTTAGGGACATGACTATCAGGCCGAGCAGAAACAACCCTGCGCCGAAGATGGTCGCGATACGCGGCGAGGTATGGAAAAACGCTCGAACACCGAAACCCGCGGCAATCGCGATGACGGCGATCGTGGCCGTGAGGTGGAGGGTGATCGTGCGCGTGAGGCGGCGTTGCGTCATCAGGTTTCTGTGCTCGCTTCAGTGTACGTTGGCTTAAGCCGCGCAGCGCCGGAGCGCTGGCGTCTCGCCGGCTGGCCCGGCGGCGTCTCGCCGCAGGTTAAACGAGCACCAAAATGTTCGTTGATAACCTGGGGTAAGTCCGCGATCGGTGGTTAACAACAAGAGTTTGGTGACTCCACGGTCGGCGGCGAGACGCCGCCGAGCCAGCCGGCGAGACGCCAGCGCTCCGTTGTGATTGCGAGCGATCACTTGGCCGGCGATTCGCCGGCATTGCACGCCGGAAGCGTTACGGAGATTAGCCGGTGGCAAGCGCCGAAGGACGCGCGGCCACCGGTTCCGATCCACTCCAATGTCGTACCCCGGCAGGGGTACCGGAGGGCTACCAATGCCGTCACTTCATCTCAACGCTGTTTCGTCGGAGTATCTCGAAGGAACGTACATCGCGATTCTCGATGGCACAGCGCAGCGCAATTCTGGGTTACCAGCGAACGCGGTTCCGTTCGCTGACGACGCTCACCCCTGCCATCACTCCTACCCCTCCGGCTCACCGGAGGTTCCGGAACCCTCCGTCGCCGGTTGTTCGGGCGCCGGCGAGGCGGGAGCCGCCTTCTTTCGCCGGCTGAATCTCTTCAACCGCTTGATCTCCTCCACGTGCGGCACGAGGATGGCGTTGGCCGGGTCGCGCGCCAACTGCGTACCGATGGCGTATGCCTGCGCGGCGAGGACGTCGATGCGCAGGCGGCGGATGAGGTTGGCGCCGGAGACGCCGTTCAGCATCGTCCGCAGTTCGTCCTCCACCGCCGTCCAGCGGTTGGCCTCGCTCTGCAGAGAACGCACTTCGTCGGCCGGCTGGCCGACGGCCTGCGAGACGTTGTCGAGCGCACCGATGACGTTGATCGACGCCTGCAGGATTGGATTGGACGTGCGTATGCGTCCACGCAGCGCTTTTCGCTGCGCGGACGTCAGCGGCGTGACTTCACCCATCCGCGTGCTGATTGCACGCAACTGATCGACGATCTCCTCGGGGGCCAGTGTCGCCGGTGCCGGCTGCGGAACGTCGGCGGCGGCAGACGTGGCTTTCTCGTTCGTGCTCATGGCGTTTCTCCCTTTCAGGCCGGAGGGAACGACGTGCTGACGGACACCGGCTTGGCCGCCAGAAACATGGGGGCTCACGAGCGCCGGCTCTCATTCTCGAGAACGCCGGCGAACCAGCCTCATGAGGAAGGTTTTGATATCAGAGGGGTGCAGATGATGTCAAGTGGGCTCGCTTACGCCTGACGCCGCGCCACGCCGGCTTATAGCCGGGCAGTGCCGTCCCTATGCCGGGCAGTGCCGTCCCTATGCCGGGCAGTGCCGTCCCTATGCCGGGCAGTGCCGTCCCTATGCCGGGCAGTGCCGTCCCTATGCCGGGCAGTACCGTTCCTGTGCCGGGCAATGCCATTCCTATGCCGGGCAGTGCCGTTTCTATACCGGGCAGTGCCGTCCCTATACCGGGTAGTACCGTCTCTATGCCGGGTAGTACCGTCCCTATGCCGGGCAGTGCCGTTTCTATACCGGGCAGTGCCGTCCCTATACCGGGTAGTACCGTCTCTCTGCCGGGCAGTGCCGTCTTCCTGCCGGGTAGTGCCGTCTCTCTACCGGGTAGCGCCGTCTCTAAGCCGGACAATGCCGGCTTTTTACCGGGTAATGCCGTCCGGATGCCGGTTAGTGCCGTCCTAATGCCGGATATCACCGGCTTATTGCCGGGCAGCGCCGGCTTAATGCCGGACAGCGCGATAGCGCGACGGAGTGCTGGCGTCTCGCCGGCTGGCCGGGGGGCGTCTCGCCCCCCGTCTTTGCAAGACTCGGTACATTTGCCTGATAACCTCGGCGGCGGGACGCACGCCGAGCCAGCCGGCGAGACGCCAGCGCTCCGGAAAACCGCGTCATCTGCGGACCGGTCGCCGCTCCAGCACGATCCCCAGCCTCTGCATCTTCCGATACAGCGCCTGGCGTGACACGCCGAGAGCCTTGGCCGCGTCCGAGACGTTCCCGCCCCCGGTGCGCAGGAGCGATTCGATCTGCTCCTTCTCCCCGTGCACCGGAACGGCGGCGCGGACGCCATCGGTGGCCAATCCGAGGTCGGAGGCGGACAAAACGTCGCTTGACGCCGTCACCGTCGCCCGCTGAACCCGGTTCTGCAGCTCGCGGATGTTACCGGGCCAGTCGTATGTCATGAGCGCGTCGCGCGCATCATCGCTGAGTCGCCAGGCGCGGCCGGAGCGCTTCCGCGCGGCGGCGAGGAACGACTCGGCGATCGGCAATACGTCGTCGCGGCGGTCGCGGAGCGGCGGAATGTGGATCTCGATCACGTTCAGGCGGAAGAAGAGATCCTGGCGGAACCTCCCGTCGCGAACGGCTTGGCCGAGATCCGCGTTCGTGGCGCAGAGCAGGCGGACGTCGACGTGGCGGGTGTCGCTGCTGCCGAGGCGCTCGAACTCGCCGTTCTGGAGCACGCGCAGCAGCTTCGTCTGGCCGGCGGATGACAGGTTCCCGATCTCGTCGAGAAAGAGCGTGCCGCCGTTGGCGGTCTCGAACCGGCCGATCCTCAGCCGTTTCGCCCCCGTGAACGCCCCCGCCTCGGCGCCAAAAAGCTCGCTTTCGAGCAGCTCGTCGGGGAGCGCGGCGGCGTTCACTTTGACGAATGGCATCTTCCGCCGCATCGAATTCGATTGAATCAGCTCGGCGACCTTCTCTTTGCCAGCCCCGTTCGCGCCGGTGATCAGCACCGGCACGTCGGCCGCCGCCACCTGCAGCGCCAGGGTGATGACGCGGTGCATGGCCGCGCTCTCGTAGACGATGCCGCGCAGATCGAAGCTCGATGCCAGCGCGGAGCGTGCCCGGCGCACCTCGCGCTCGCCGCGGCGGTCGCTCAACGAGTTGCCGACGATCGCCAGCAGCTTGGCGTCGTTCCACGGCTTGGCGAGGTAGTCGACCGCCCCTTCCTTCACCATCTGTACCGCCGTCTCCAGCGACGTCCAGGCGGTGAGCAGGATGACCGGCATCCCCGGATCGATCTTGCGGACGGCGCGGAACAGCGCCAGCCCCTGCTCTCCGCCGGTCGCTCCCGGCGTGAAGTTCATATCCTGCACGACCAGGTCCGCGTCGCCCCGCCGGATGACCTCCTCGGCGTCGGCCGGGGTGGAGACGGCAATGGCGTCGATGCCGTGGATGTCGAACAGCAGCAACAGCGCTTTGGCCACGGCCGGCTGATCCTCGACGATCAGGACCGTGCCGTCGATCCGGTCGCGTCCCTGCGTCGAAGTCATGTTCAGCGCCTGCTGTTGCCCTGGTTCGATCAATTATGCTCCGCGCGTGGCGATGACCGGCGAGAAGCGCGTGGCGCGCATGGCCGGAATCAGCGTGGCGATGATCCCCTGCAGCCAGAGCAGCACGATGGCCATGGCGAGGTAGCGCCAATCGAGCTTCGCGCCGCTCGTCTTCGTCACCAGCAGGATGTTCAATCCATACGCGGCGGCGACGCCGAGAATCAGGCCGGCATTCGTCACGATCCAGTTTTCCAGGAGGAAGTAACGGAGAACGGCCCCTTTGGTTGCACCGAGGGCGCGGCGTGTGCCGATCTGCTTGCGCCGTTCGGTCACGGAGAAGGCGGTCACGCCGACGATGCCGAGGCCGGTGACGAGCACGATCAGGGCAATGACCATCGACATCGCGCCGCGCACGATCCTCCCCTGCGTGAAGTAGGTGTCCTTGATCTCGTCGATGGTCTTCATCGTGATGTTGCGGCCGTTATTGGCTTGCAGCATTCGCTTTTCGATCAGCGGGACGACCTGCGCCATCGTCCCCGGCTTGACGCGGACGAGAAACATCGCGCCGGTGCGCGACACGTGGCCGGCGTACATCAACGCATACTCGTGAATCGGCCATCCGTACGGGTTGTAGAAGGGATCGAAGACGCCGACGACGTTGACGACTGTATTGTCGGAGTCGTTGAGCTGTCTGCCGACGGCGCTCTTCCCTTTGAAGAGCAGTTTCTCGAGATCGCGCGAAATGACGGCCGTGCTCGGCGCCTTCGAGTTCGGATCGTCATCGATGTCGGTGTCGCGCAGCGGACGGCCCGAAACGAGATGGACGCCGAGCGCATCGAGGATGCCGGGAGTGTTGTAGTACATCTGCGTGCGGAACTTGCTGCCGTCGCCGCCGCCGGCCGAGACCTCGCCGGAGCTTCCGCCGCCCTGCCACGGGAGGAAGTTCGTGTTGGCCACCGCCACCACGCCGGGGATGGCCTGGATGCCGCGAAGGTCGGCGTTGACGACGGAGATACGGTACGGCAGATCCTTGAAGGCCGGCGAGAACGGCCTGGTACGCACCCAGACGATGTTGTCGTCGTCGAAGCCGGAGCGTTTCAGCATCTTGTCGCCCTCGTCGCGGATCATGGTGATGGCGTTCGTCACCACCGCCAGGGTGATGGCGATCTGCACGACGATGAGCAGAAAGCGGACTTTGTTGCGCTTGAGGGCACGGATGATCGGTCCAAATTCCATGGTGGTCTCCTCGTCAGATCTTGAGTTGCACGGCCGGCTGCACGGAACAGATCCGCCAGGCCGGGTAGAGGCCGGCCAGGAGACCGGCGCCGAGAGAGAGGAAAAGGGCGGCAAGGATCATCTCGCCGTCGAGGGCGATGACCGAGGTCGCCGTGATCAGCTTGCCGATCAGCCGCATCGCCCCGATCGAGAGCAGCATGCCGATGATGCCGCCGGCCAGTCCCACAAGCTCGCATTCCGTGATGTGCTGCAGGAAGACGTCGATGCGTGTGGCGCCGAGCGCCCGCCGCACCGAAACCTCCGGCGCGCGGGCCAGGAACTTGCCGAGCAGCAGGCCGGTGAGGTTCAGCGCGCAGATGGCCAGGAAGAGCACCGAGATCGCCGCCATGGCGGTGACCTGCGGCGTGATCACGCCGAACTCGTTCATCAGGTCGTAGAGCGAGGTGACGCGATTCGCCAGCGGCCGTTCGAACCGGCCATGTTTCTTCTCCTCCAGGACGTAGCCGTCGACGAAGCGGTGATACTGCGCCGCATCGGCCGGCGAGCGCAGCTCCACCCAGAACTGCACCCAGTCGACGTCGGAGTTGAGAAAGTCCTCGAATGTGTTGCCGGCCGACTTCCATCCGTCGCTGTTGCCGCTGGTGCGGATCTTCATCGCCGGCGTCAGCGAGAACGGCACGTAAACCGGCTCGGGCTCGGCGACGAAGTTTCCGTTCAGGTCGTACAGCCGGATGAACGGGCGCCACGGCTTGAGCACGCCGACCACCGTGAACACGCGGTCTTCGATGCGCACGCGCTTCCCGACGGAGTTGGCCCCGCCGAAGAGCTTCTGATTCATGGCGTCGTCGAGCACGACCACCTGTTCCCCTTTGGCGTCGGCCCGGTGGTCCCACGGCCCGCCGTAGGCGAAGGGAACGTCGAACATGGTGAAGAAGTCGGAAAAGCAGAGCCGGACGGCCTCGCTGGACGGCCGGGCCACGCGCGGATCGGGATAGACCGTCATCATGGCCCCGAACGCGGCGCTCTGCCGGAGCGGGAGATTCGAGCGCATGAGGGCCATGGCATCGCGATAGCTGATCTGCGGCGGGATGGTCGCCGCCGAGTTTCCCTGTTGCGCCGGATACGGCGTGTGCGGATCCCAGTTGTCCATACGCACGTAGAACAGCTTGTCGCTCTTCCCGGGCAGCGGATCGCGCGCGAACATGTGCCTGACGGTGGTGAACGTCGTCGACGCGCAGATGCCGAGGGCGATGCCGCCGATGATGACCGCCGTCAGCACCGGATTGCGGCGGAGGCTCTTGAGGGCGATACGAACGTTGTAGAGGAGCATCGTCGCCTCACTTCGCCGACTTCAGCGCGCCGCCGAAGAGCGCCGGCGGACGGTCGACGTCGATCACCCTTCCGTCGAACAGATGGATCTCGCGCGATGCCCGCGCCGCGCACTCCGGGCTGTGCGTGACCATGACGATGGTGGTGCCGCGCTGGTTGATCTCGTCGAGCAGGTCCATGATCTCGCGCGCCATCAGCGAGTCGAGGTTTCCGGTCGGCTCGTCGGCCAGGATCAGCTTCGGATCGGCCGCCAGCACGCGGGCGATGGCCACCCGCTGCTGCTGCCCGCCCGACATCTGCGAGGGCAGGTGATGCAGCCGCGAGGAGAGCCCGACCATCTCCGCCGCCTTCTCGATGCGCGTTTTCCGCTCCCCTGCCGGCAGACCGCGGTAGCGCAGCGGAACGTCGACGTTGTCGAAGAGGTCGAGGTCGGGGATCAGATTGAAGCTCTGAAAGATGAAGCCGATCTTCTGATTGCGGATGTGCGACATCTCGCGGTCGGAGAGCCGGCTGACGTCTTTGTCGTCGAGCTCGTAGACGCCGCCGTCGAAGACGTCGAGCAGACCGGCCACGTTGAGAAAGGTGGTCTTGCCCGATCCCGAGGGACCCATGATGGCCACGAACTCGCCGGCATCGACGTTGAGGGAAAAATCCTCCAGGGCATGCGTCTCCACGAGCTCGGTCCGGTAAATCTTCCGTATGTTCTTCATGCGAAGCATCGATCTGTCTCCTTCTCACCGCAGAATGAGTGAGTTGACGTTGCCGAACGGCGAGGTGTCCGAGAGGATCACGCGATCCCCCTCGCGCAGCCCGCTGACGATTTCCACTTCCGAGGCGCCCACCGATCCGAGGGTGATGGCCCGCCGCGTGGCCATGCCGCCGTCGACGACGTAGGCGCTTCTCCCTCCGCTGGCCTCGACGAACGCTCCTCGGGGGAGCTTGAGCACGTTCTTCTTCGATTCGAAGACCAGCCGCGCGCTGACGCGCTGGTTCTGCCGCAGCCCTTCCGGCCACTGCTGGTCCGGCACCGCCCGCGCCGTGATCTGGTTGCCGACGATCTCCGGCGAGACGGCGGTGATGTGCGCCGCGTGCTCTCCGTTGCCGTATCCGATCATCAGCGCCGTCCCGATCCGCACATCCGCCGCATACTCCTCGGGGACGCTGATCTCGAGCTCGAGCGAGGAGAGATTGATGACGGTGAGGATGGCCTGGTTCGCCGCAACCGGGTCGTGCTCGTTGACGGTGATGGCCGCCACCATCCCGTCGAACGGCGCGCGGATTGTGAGGTCCTCGAACCGCTTCTGCATCTCGTCGGTGGCGGTCTGCTGCCGGTCCACCTGCAGCTTCCGGCTGCGCACGTCGAAGTCGACGGTCTCGCGGTTCAGCCCGATCTCGCGCTGCGCCTGCGCCAGCTCCAGCTCGGCGACATGGACCTCGTCCTGCGCACGCTCGTAGTCGGGTCCATTGAGCAGCCCATCGTGCCGCAGCAACTCCGCGCGATGCAGACCACGCTTCGCCGCCTCCAGCCGAACCTGAGCCAACGCAACGGCCTGACGAAGACGCGCATCCGATTGCGATCCGGCGATCCTGCCGCGGTCGAAGTCGGTGCGGAACGACAGCAGTTGCGCTTTTGACTGCTCCAACGCGCTGCGCAACTCCGGACTGTCGACGATGGCCAGGACGTCGCCCTTGCGCACCACGCTCCCCGCCTTCGTCCGCAGCGCAACGACCCCCTGCGCCGGACTGATGAGCGTCGGATGCAACGCCGCCACGACCCGCCCCTGCACGGAGATGTCGCGTACCAGATCGCCGCGCACGACGACGCCGAAGGCGAGCGTCGACGCATCCACCGCCCGATCCCCCCGCGCCCACCGCCGGATCGCCGGAAACGCCAACGCCAGCGCGATGAGGACCGCCACGATCACGCCCGCCGCGATCATCCTGGCCCGCGTAAACCCCGACCCCGGAGCGACCACGCGGTCCATCGACGACGTGTTTTCAATCATTCGGCGCTGCTACAGCGCAACCGAGGTGCCATGAGGCATGTGATTGATTCTTCGACAGTTCGCCGCATTCCGTGCTGTCCGCGCAGTGTCCGATGGGACAAATGTCCGCGGACAACTGTCCGGGTACCAAGAAGCGATCACGCGGAGGCGCGGAGACGCGGAGAAGAGAGGTGCCGGTTATTTTCCTCCGCGTCTCCGCGTCTCCGCGTGAAAACCGAGTGGCGGCCAGCAACGGTAGAATCAGCGCGCCGGATGCTCAACCCACCATGAACGTCACCCGCACCGCCTCCGCCGCCTTCACCGCCGAATTCGAGAGTGAGGAGGAGCTGCGCGAGGAGCAGCGCACGAACCTTTCGATGGGAGGCCTTCGTCTCACGACCTCCGAGACTGTCGCACTCAACGCCACTCTCCTGGTGACGCTGCGCGGCCCCTGGGGCGGCGAATCGTTCGCCCGCGCCACGGTGGTGGCCATTCTCTCGGAAGGAATCGCTCTTGTCATCGACGGAAACCCGGACGAGCACGTCGCCCGCCTGATGGCCAGACCCGCGGACGACTCCTCGGACGAAACGATCGAGAAGAGGCAGAACATCTGGGACCGCGTCCGCGCCCTCTCGCAGATGGAGAAGATCCTCCTGGCGGTCAAAGCCGACCGCACCGAGCGCGCCCTCCTGCTCCAGGACAACGATCCCCGCGTCCTGCTCTCGATCCTCCGTAATCCCCGCCTCACCGTCGACGAGGTGGCCCGCCTGGCCAAGTCGTCCTTCCTCAATTTCCAGATCGCCGACGTGATCATCAAGACCACCCAGTGGATGTCCAGCCTCGACGTCCGCCTCGGCCTGATCCACAACCCCAAGACCCCACCGGCCTACGCCCTGCGCATCCTTCCGACGCTGCCGGAATCCGAGGTCCGTTCGATTGCGAGAGCGGGATCGAATATGCAGTTAAAGACGGCGGCGCTGCGGCAGTTACAGGGACGTTAGTCCGCAGATGACGCAGATAAGACGCAGATAATTTATCTGCGTTTCATCTGCGTCATCCGCGGATAAATCACCACCCCCGCACGGGCCGCCACTCATCGACGATCGCATCGCCGTCAATGACGTGATAGCGGTCATACATAGCCGCGGTGAGGCAGGAGTGGTTCGGGAGGATGCGGATAAGCGTACCGACTGCCGGAGGCGCGGCCATCTTCAGCTTGCCGTGTTCCTGCGACAGCGACACAAGCCGCGCGGAGAGCGGATGCAGTGCCGAATCGCACACGATCCCAAATCCAAAATTCGGATCGAGATGCTCGGGACTCACATCCTTCGACAACGCCAACGCCCCGGCGTCGATGATCGCCTCTCCCCGTTCGGGATAGGAACCGACCACCGTGGCAAGCACCGAAACGGCGACGTCGGCTAAAGAACACGACCCCAGCGTCGCCTGGAAGGCATCGAAGAAGACGTAGTTGCCGGGACGCACCTCATCGGTATCTGTGAATGATTCGACGACCGACGTCGTCGGCGTAGAGCCGATGCTGCGGGTCACCTCATCCAACCCGATCAGCGCGCGGAATCGCGTCAGCGATGAGGTCTCCTCGGCGGCGATGCGCCGGATCTCGTCGACGTCGTGGGCGTTGTATGAGTGGCCGGCGTGCGTGAGCAATCCCTGGAAGTGAACGGCGGGCGAACGGGAGAGAGCGATGGCCAGCCTCGCGCTGTCGGGATCGTTCGGATCGACGCCGGCGCGGTGATAGCCGCAATCGACCTTGAGGAAGACGTCGAAAACGACTCCGTGCGCGGCGTGAAACTCTTCTACCGCGCGTAGAGCGGCGTGGCTGTCGAGCAGGATATTCAGCCGATCCATCCGTGCCGCCAGAGCCGCAACGCGGGGGAGTTTTTCGGGGGCGATCGGCACGGCGTAGGTGATGTCGCGGAAGCCGGCATCGGCGAAGAACTCCGCCTCGGCCATGGTGGAAACGGTGATCGGACCCGGCGCGCCGCCATGCTGCATCCGGCCGATCTCGATGGTCTTGTGCGTCTTCACGTGCGGGCGGAAGGCCACCCCCGAGGAGAGGGCCTTCGCGCGCATCCGAGCACAGTTCTGCTCGACAATGGTGCGGTCGACGAGGAACGCGGGAGTGGTGATGTTCAATGTTTTCACGCGGAGACGCGGAGTCGCGGAGAAGAGAGAACATACACCATCTCCTCTCCGCGTCTCCGCGTGAAATTTAAGCCCATGAGAAAGATCATCCACATCGACATGGATGCCTTCTACGCCTCGGTCGAGCAGCGCGACCGGCCGGAGTTGCGGGGCACGCCGGTCATCGTCGGCTGGCCGGGTGAGCGGAGCGTCGTCTGCGCGGCGTCGTACGAGGCCCGCAAGTTCGGCGTCCACTCGGCCATGCCGGCCACGCGCGCCAAGCGGCTTTGTCCCAACGGCACGTTCATCCATCCCAACTTCGACAAGTATCGGGAAGTGTCACGGCAGATCCGCGAGATCTTCCATCGGCACACGCCGCTGGTCGAGCCGCTCTCGCTCGATGAGGCCTATCTCGACGTCACCGAGGAGCTGACCGGCATTCCGACGGCGACGGAGACCGCGGAGGCGATCCGGCGCGAGATCAAGACAGAAACGCACCTCACCGCCTCGGCGGGCGTAGCGCCGAACAAGTTCCTGGCCAAGATCGCCAGCGACTGGAGGAAGCCAGACGGCTGTTTCGTCATCCGCCCGCACCAGGTCGAGCGCTTCCTCATGCCGCTCAACGTCCGCAAGATCCCCGGCGTCGGCAAGGCAACCGAGAAGATCCTCACCGACATGGGCATCGCCACCGTCGGCGACCTGCACTCCTTCAGCGCCGACCAATTGGTGGCCCGCTTCGGCAAATGGGGAACGCGTCTCTGGGAGCTTGCCCGCGGCATCGACGAATCGCCGGTGGTGCCGTCGCAGAAGCGGAAGTCGTGGTCGAGAGAGAACACCTTCGCTCGCGATATCACGATGGACGAGGTCGCCAAGTACATCCGCGAAGAGTCGCAGAAGCTCTGGACGGCGCTCAGCGACAAACAACTGGTCGGCCGTACGGTGACGGTGAAACTCCGCACCGGCGATTTCAAGACCGCCACGCGGCGGCTGACGCCGGAGTCGATTCCGTCCAGCGGCGACGACCTGGCGCGCATCGGTTTGGAGTTGCTGACGCGCTTCGACTTTCCTCCTGCCAGCCGCTACCGCCTCGCGGGGATCGGGATATCGAATTTCGTCGATGAGGATGATGAGGTGGAGGCGCCGCAGCCCGAGCTGTTTGTCGAATAGGTGTTCACGCGGAGGCGCGGAGACGCGGAGGAGAGGAGAAAGAACTTGTTTTCTCCGCGTACTCCGCGTCTCCGCGTGAGTCCTTCAGGCGAGAAGCACTACAATCCCGCCACTTTTGCTCACGAGGTGCTCATGAATCCTGTTCAACCCATCACAGTGGCGCAGTACGGAATCGGTCCCATCGGCGCGGAGATCGCGCGGCTGCTGCTCACCAAACCGTGGCTTCGCGTCGTCGCCGCGGTCGACGTCGACCCCAACAAGATCGGCAAAGACCTCGGCGAAGTCATCGGACTCGACCGCGAGGTCGGCGTCAAAGTCGCGCGCGAGCTCGAAGGAAAGGCCGACGTCGTCTGCCACTCCACCGGCTCCCGTCTGCGCGACGTCTCCGGCCAGCTCAAGGATCTGCTCGAGCGCGGCTGCCACGTCGTCTCCACGTGCGAGGAGTTGTCGTTTCCGCTGGATCAGCAGATCCGCGAAGAACTGCAGCAGACCGCTCGCGCGAAAAACGTCACGCTCCTCGGCACCGGCGTCAATCCCGGCTTCGTGATGGACAAGCTCCCGCTGACCGTCACCTCCGTCTGCCAGCGCATCGACTCGGTCGAGATCATCCGCATCCAGAACGCATCGACGCGACGCGAGCCGCTGCAGCGCAAAGTCGGCGCCGGTATGACTCCCGACGAGTTCCGAGCCGCCGTCGATGCCGGCAAGATCAAGCACATGGGCCTTCGCGAGTCGCTGATGATGGTCGGCAAAGGCCTCGGCGCCGAGTTCGAATCGGTCAGCGACGAGACCATCAAACCGATCATCGCCGAGCGCGAGGTGAAGACGCAGTACCTCACCTGCGCCGCCGGCCAGGTCGCCGGCGTCCATCAGACCATCTACGGCCGAGGCAAGATCAACGTCAGCCTGGAGCTACGGATGTACGTCGGCGCCGAGGACGTCGCCGCCGACCGCGTGATCGTGCATGGCGTACCGGACGTCGAGATGGTCATCAAAGGCGGCGTCCACGGCGACCGCGCCACGGCGGCGATGGTGGTGAATGCCATCCCGAGGGTGGTCAGTGCGAAGCCGGGGGTGCTGACGATGGACGACATTCCGATCAGCTTTCGGTGAGAGGGGCACTGTCATCCTGAGCCCTGCCGGAGCGCTGAGCGAGCGTAGCGAGCGAAATGCGCGGAGGACGGCGAAGGATCTCGAAATGCGCTGCACCTGCCAAAGGCGCTGCCACTGGAGATCCTTCAGCGTCCCTTCGGCTGCGCTCAGGGCAGGCCTGCGCGCATCTCGCTCGCTGGCGCTCGCTCGGCGCTCCGGCAGCTTCAGGATGACAGTGCCGTGAATTAACGCGATCGACGACCGATGCTACGACGAATGGTCGTACACGATCCGCCACCCTTCCGCCCGGCGGTGGAAGATCAGCGTGAAACGGCCGTGCGGCGCGTCGGCATCGCGCGTCAGGAGCCAGGCACCGGTGACGACGACGTCGTTCTCGCCGAGGGGACGGAGAGCGAGATCGGAGAACGTCAGCGTTCCCATCTTCGTGCGGGAGTCGTACTTCGCCTTGTAGCGGTCGCGCACCTTCGTCCAGCCGCGCGTGACGTCGGTGCCGACGAACATCGTGTCGTCGCTCCGGGCGTAGCCGGACATGTAGGCATCGATGTCACCGCGGTTCCAGGCCGCCACCTGATCGTCGAGCACGGCGCGGATGGCGGCGAGATCCTTCGCCGTCACCCGCGCCGCGGCCATCGCCACGAGCGGCAGGAGTACCGCCATCACGACGATGGTTGCCCGCTTCATTTGTTCACGGCCGCCACGCGCGAGGCCAGGTACTGGCCGGTCGTGCGCATCGACAGGAGCTGATACGGCATCATGGCCACGTCGGGATCGAGCACTCCCGCCACCACCGGCCGCTGCTCGAGCACGTTGCCGGCATCGTCGCTGATCGTGTAGGTGCCGACGACGACCTCGCGCCGGAAGTGGAGATTCGAAGGCAACCGTGGATCGACGTGTTCGCCGTGCTCCACGATTAAACCGTCATCCCACGGCGTGGCCGAAAGATTCCTGACAGACTGCGCACTCACGCGCGCGGGCATGCCGAAACGGGTATTGTCCAACGGAGTCTCGGGCCGCTCCACGAAGCCGACCGAATTGAAGAACACCGTCAGCGTCAACGGCCGCGCGAGCGATCGGTCGTGGCTGACCTCGGCCGCGGTGAACCGCTGCAGTGTGGCCGTATCGACGCGTCCCACCGCGCCATCCGAGGCATTGATGATCACCGTGACCGGGGAACCCTGGGGAGCGTGGGCACAAGCGACAACGATGAGGAACAACATACCGAGGAGCATCGAGCGTTTCATATTCTTCTCCTACGGTACCGGCGCGGCGAGTATACACCTGCGGCTTCGCCGCTACGGAGCGCTGGCGTCTCGCCGATCGGGATAGGGGGGAACCTCGCGGCTCTCCCCCTCCCACACCACCGTGCATGCGGGTCCGCACACGGCGATTCGGCGGTTAAGCCGATTGCAAGAGTCGTCGTA